>Ga0163111_10002300_pt1 | contig 12063 bp, 11 predicted proteins | sample CRUFie1St18metaG_FD_109645 | JGI IMG/M metagenome (GOLD analysis project Ga0163111, IMG submission 109645) | Marine microbial communities from the Costa Rica Dome - CRUD Field 142mm St18 metaG | ecosystem: Environmental > Aquatic > Marine > Oceanic > Photic zone | place: Costa Rica: the Eastern... | reverse complement strand
TTTCTGGCGATATTGAGGTTAGTTATAGATTGATTAGGAAAAATGAAGGCTGGAAGGTTTATGATATTATTTTTGATGGTATAAGTTTAATGAAAAATTATAGAGCTGATTTTCGTGAACACGTAGACAAGAACGGCGTTCAATCTCTAATTAACAATCTTAGACAGTAATTTTACAGAGGCTTCAGAGAAATAAGAAGCCTTGGGAGTAATGTCAAAACTGCTAATAAAGCAACTAACATTGCAAATCCTGTCAATAAGCCAAATACTATAGTGGGTATAAAATTTGACAATATAAGAATTGAAAAACCAAAAATTACTGTAATCCCTGTAAATAATATCGCATTACCAATTGTAGAATGACAAGTTTTAATTGTTTTTTCATAATCTTTATAAATATGAAATTCTTCTTTAAACCTATAGATGTAGTGAATGCTATTATCTACTGCAATACCCACAGTTATTGCAGCAATAGTGATAGTCATCATATCAAGAGGTAAACCAAGTATTCCCATAAGCCCAAGTACAAGCAATGCTGATATTAAATTTGGTACTATGCCTATTATCATTAGCGGTATAGATCTAAATAGTAGCAAGAACATTGTTGCTATTATAATCATGACAAACCCCAGAGATTTTATTTGAGAATTGAATAAACTTTGCAGCATATTATTATATAAAATTAATATACCCGACAGAGTAATTTTTTCAGAACTTAGATAAGAGTCATTATTTAAATCACTTTGAATATTTTGGATTAATTCTGCTCTTCGAAGATTTGGATTAGAATCTAAAACTCTAATGTTCACTCTAGCTTCATTATCCTCAATTGAAAGGTAAGGATCTACAGCTATATTTTTTACTTCTTCAGGCAATTTTTTGTATAAAAGAGACATTTCTAGACTATCAAGTTCTTCGTTATTGTTAACTATTTCTGCAACACGTATAGATGAAGCAAATGATAATACTTTTCCTATATATTCATTATTATCCAAATAATCATGAACATACTTAATTTTATTAATCTTATCTACAGTAAACCAGTCCGATTCAATAGGCTCATCACTATCTCCTAATAAATCATCATATTCATCATCTTGAGCAATATTTTTTTCATCATTAAATTTAATTATAATATCAAGAGGTGTTGTCCCTCCCAACTGGTCATCAATTAATTTCATACCTTTATATATTTCTGTATCAGCTCTAAAATAATTAATAAAACTATTTTCAACTTTGAGCTGGCTTAATCCATATACTGTAATTATCACTATAAAAAACACTGACATATAAATAATCTTTCCAGAATTTAGCGTAAAAATAGCTAGATAATCAGTAATTACTAAGTTACTTTGTGTTTTTTTCACTATAGAATTTTTATTGTTAGAATATAGTAAAATCAAACATGGTAGCAAAATAAAGGATGTAATGAATAAAGTAGTTAAACCAATTACCATCATATATCCAAAATCTATTACGGGTTTGATATCACTAAAAACTAGAGACGCAAACGCTACTATGGTTGTTAATGCTGTGTAAATACAGGGCCAAACCAATTTTTGAGTTGTAGTTACAATTGATTGATATGAGTCATTGGTATCTGTGTATATTTGTCTGTAACGAACTATAATATGAATATTCATTGATAAAGTAAGGATTAGCATAAGCGATATAAAATTTGATGAAATTACAGTTACTTTCCAATCCAAGTATCCAAGTAAACCAATCATAAATAAAACAGCATATATACAATTTAATATAGGCGTAATTACCCAAATAAACTTTCTAAAAATTACTACAAGAGTCCCAATTATAAAAATCAAAACTCCTGCTCCAAAGTTTATTAAGTCACTTTTAATAAAAGTGATCATATCATCCGTAATCATTGGTATACCACCAAGTCTTATTTCATATCTATCGGAACTATACTTTGACTGAATCTGTCTTAGTTCTCTTATAAACTGATTGATTTTTTGTTTTTCTTTTTCTGCTATTTCATCATAAGAAGATTTAGATAATAAATAGTCATTTTTATAAGCACTATTTTTTGAATATTTTCTGTACATAGAAACTTTATTAGAATTTGCTGCCTCTAACTCTAAATTTTTATTCAATATTACTTGCATAGCTGTAGTTTTTGCATTTTCACTAATGATTAAATCTTTATAAACAGGACTAGTCAGTATTTCTTCTCTAGCAAGCGTTGGATCAATATCTGGAGTAAGTATTGTAGGTATATTATTTATAAGTTCTGACAGTGGTTTTTTAGAACTAGTAACTAACGGAATATTTGTTATTGATGTGACAGATTTAACGATGTTATAAGATGATATTTCATTAGTAATTTTATCAATAAAACTAAGAGTGGTAGTATTAAAAATATCTTTTTCTTTATCAGTTATAGTTAGGATTAAGAAATCATTTGATTTATATCTTTTATTGAAGTCTCTAAATAATTTTAAATCTTTGTCGTCTTCAAGAATTAATGTATCTGCAGATGCATCTAATTTAAAATTAGATATATTTATTAATGATAATGCTAATATTGATGCCATAATAATGAGAATTAAATATGGCAAACCAAGAACATACTTCTTATATAAATATGATATCTGTTTAATCATAGCTTAATTGAGTATAAACTCTTAGAATACCGAAACAAACTTAAAAATAACTATGGATAAACTTTTAATAGATGGCGGTCAATCTTTATCTGGGTCGGTGAAGATATCTGCTGCCAAGAATTCGGTATTGCCTATGTTGTGCGCTTCTGTAATGTCTTCACATGGACCAGTTAAACTTGAGAATGTCCCACATTTACAGGATGTTACAACTACCACGAGACTTTTAACTCAAATGGGAGTCAGCGTAACAATGGATGAATTTATGAATATCAATCTAGACTCGTCAACAATTCATAATTTATATGCACCATATGATTTAGTCAAAACAATGAGATCCTCAATTTTAGTTTTAGGTCCACTGTTAGCAAAATATGGAGAAGCAAAGGTTTCCTTACCTGGAGGCTGTGCAATAGGTATGAGACCAGTTGATATGCATCTTGAAGCATTAATGCGAATGGGTGCAGAAATAAATGTTGAAAGTGGATACATAACTGCAAAAGCAAAGAGATTAAAAGGGACGCAAATTAATTTCCCCAAAAAAACTGTAACAGGCACTGAGAATATTATCATGGCGGCATCATTAGCAGATGGTTATACGAAAATAAACAACTCAGCAAATGAACCCGAGATTTCTGATTTATGTATTTTTTTAAATAAAATGGGGGCCAAAATAAAAGGCTATGGAACGGACATAATAGAAATTGAAGGCGTAAACGCTCTTAATGCTACCTCTCATAAACCACTTCCCGATAGAATTGAGGCGGGAACATTTATGATAGCTGCAGTTATAACGAGAGGAGATATTGAAATCAATAATATAGTTCCAGAACATTCTATGGCAGTTATTCAGAAGTTGGAAGAAGCTGGAGCAGATATAAAAATAACTGATGATTCCGTGAGGGTAATCATGAAAAATAGGCCAAAAGCAGTAGATATCGAAACTAATGCATACCCACATTTCCCTACAGATATGCAAGCACAAATTACTGCATTGAATACTATTGCACTGGGTGAGAGTACTGTAAGAGAAAATATTTTTGAAAATAGATTTATGCATGTTCAAGAACTAATAAGAATGGGAGCAAAAATATCTGTTAGTGAAAATAAAGCAGTAGTAATAGGAAAAGATAAACTATTAGCAGCACCTGTAATGGCAACCGATTTAAGGGCTTCAGCAAGCCTTATACTGGCAGGACTTGCCGCTGAGGGAACTACTGAAATTGGAAGAGTCTACCATATAGACAGAGGCTATGATTGTATTGAAGAAAAACTACAGTTAATTGGTGCTAGGATTTCAAGAAAACCCATGTAAAATGCTACCAAATGATTAGATTAGCTATTTCCAAAGGCAGGATTCTTCGAGAGGGACTAGAGATACTTAACAAAATAGGTATTGTCTGCAGCCTAGATCCTCTTAATTGTAGAAAATTAATAATTCCTACTAATGATAAAAACATTGAGATTGTGATTATTAAAGCAACAGATGTACCACTATATATTGATTCAGGTAAAGTTGATATTGGAATAGTTGGAATCGACACTTTATTAGAGGATGAGACAGACAATCATTATAGACTTAAAGATCTTGGAATATCATTATGCAAACTCGTAGTTGCAGGTAAACCAGGTAAGAAGTACTTTAATAATATGAAGATTGCAACAAAATATCCTAACGCTACAAAAAAATATTTTGAGAAAATTGGATTGCAATGTTCAATTCTTAAACTATATGGTTCAATAGAACTTGCTCCTGTCTTAAATTTATCTGATTTCATTGTTGATATAGTTGAGTCAGGAAAGACGCTAAAAGAAAATGGTTTAAAAGAATATGATAAAGTGTCTAATGTCTCGTCATTACTTATTTCTAACAGAGTGTCTTATAAGCTAAAAAGAAAAGAGATAGATTTGTTATTAAAAAGGATTGATAGGATATGAATAACAAAACAGATGACTTACGCATAGTTAATACTCAAGAGCTCATCAGCCCAAGAGATATTATCAATCTTCTTTCGCCTTCTGAAAATGGACTAAAAACCATAGTCAATGCTAGAAATGAGATTAAAAAAATTCTTAATAAATCTTTAAAAAAATTTATTATCGTTGTTGGTCCTTGCTCCATACATGATGTAGATGCTGCAAAAGAATATGCACAGAAGCTTGATAAACTAAAAAAGTCACTCTCAAATAATTGTTTAATAGTCATGCGAGGATACTTTGAGAAACCACGTACTGTTATCGGCTGGAAAGGACTAATAAATGATCCAAATTTAGATGGATCTTTCAAAATAAACGATGGTTTAAAATTAGCAAGACAGCTACTAATAGACTTATCAGAAATGGGCATGCCATGTGGGCATGAATTTTTAGATCTTGTAAGCCCTCAATATGTATCAGATTTAATAAGTTGGGGAGCTATAGGAGCTAGAACTACTGAAAGCCAAAGTCACAGAGAATTAGCATCAGGTTTATCATGCCCTGTAGGTTTTAAAAATGGAACAGATGGCAGTATTCAGATAGCAATAGATGCAATGAATGCAGCTAGACATTCTCACAGTTTCTTATCGGTTACAAAAGAAGGAAAATCAGCAATATTTAATACTGCAGGTAATGAGGATTGTCACATTATTCATCGTGGTGGAAATAATGGACCAAATTATACGACAGCAGAGGTAAAAAATTCATGTGAGATATTAGAAAATAATGATATGTATCCAAATATCATGATAGACGCAAGTCATGCGAATAGTAAAAAAGACTATAAAATGCAATCTATGGTTGTTGATAATGTAAAAGAACAACTATTAAATGGCGAGCAGAATATTATTGGAATTATGCTTGAAAGTAATCTAATTGAGGGTAATCAGAAAATAAATAGTAGGGATAAGTTAAAGTATGGGCAGAGCATTACAGATTCATGTATCGGTTGGCAACAAACTGAAGATATAATTATGTCTATTGATGAAACATTAGTCAAAATAAATGAAAATTAAAACTTTAGATACATCTAGCAGTAATTTTATGAGCGACTTATCTAATTATTTAGATTTAAAAGTAAAAAACTATGCCTCTATCGAAAAATCTGTTGATAAAATATTAAATGACATAAGAAAAAGTGGAGATCAAGCTTTAATTAAATTTTCTAGAAAATATGATTTAACATCTTATAGAAAAATTAGTGATTCTATTGTATCGAAAAACGAAATTAAAGAAGCTTACAGGCTTGTACCTAAAGCGACGCTCACTAATATAAAAAAAGCAATAATAAATATAAAAAAATTTTCACGTAATCAATCACTTAAGTCATGGTCGATGACAGTTAAAGGTTCTATCATTGGGGAAAAAATTACATCTATTGAAACAGCAGGAATATATGTACCTGGTGGGAAAGCAAGCTATCCGTCCACAGTACTCATGAATGCTATACCTGCTAGAATCGCTGGTGTAAAAAAAATAATTATGGTTTGCCCGCCTATTAACAAAAAAATTAATCCTTTAGTATTAGTTGCCGCAGATTTATGCAAAGTTGATATAATTTATAAATTCGGTGGTGCACATGCTGTCGCTGCCCTAGCATATGGAACCAAAACTATTAGTCCTGTTGATAAAATTGTTGGACCAGGTAATATTTTTGTTGCTACAGCTAAGAAGAAAGTTTTCGGAACTGTAGGTATCGATAGTTTTGCTGGTCCGTCAGAAATACTTATAATTGCAAATTCAGATGCTAACCCTGAGTGTATTGCTATCGATATGTTTGCACAGGCTGAGCATGATGAATTAGCTCAATCAATACTTTTAACTACAAGCAAGAAGCTTATTGAAAATGTTAATAAAAAAATTAACGAAATGATTAAAACACAAAAGAGAAAGAAAATTATACATAAATCTCTTACTTCAAGAGGACTTTTTTTAAGAGCTCAAACTTTATCTGACGTTATCAAAATAGCTAATAAGATTGCACCCGAGCATCTTGAAATTATTGGTAAAAACGCAAACAATCTAGCAAAAAAAATTACAAATGCTGGAGCAATATTTATTGGAGAAAACAGCCCCGAAGTATTCGGTGATTATTGTGCAGGTCCAAATCATGTACTACCAACAAATGGCACAGCTAAATACGCATCTCCTTTAGGGGTCTATGATTTTTTAAAACGTACTAGCATAATGAAGATTTCTAAAAAACATGCAAAGGAATTATCTAATATCGCTTCATCTTTGGCCGATTGTGAAGGTTTACATGCACATTCACAATCAGCAAAATTTAGAAAGTAATTATCTTTGGATTGTTTTATGAGCTGTTGGCATAGCAGAAACTTCAATTTTTGTACTAATAAGCTCTTTTTCTCTTTTATATGTAAGAATTACTTTTTGATTGACTTTTAGTGATGCAACTATCTTTACTACCTGTTGTATATCTTGAATTTTTTTATTATCGATACTAATTATTATATCTTGTGGCCTTAATCCCGATTTATATGCTGGGCCATTTTCTAAAACTTTTGATATCATTATTCCTTTAGGAGAATCATATGCAGACATACCCATATAACCTCTTACTACTCTTCCATTTTTTATTAGCTCTTCAGTAATTTTCTTTACAAGATTTGAAGGTACAGCTAAACCGATACCATCGCTTCCACCACCAATAGATAGGTTCATAGTATTTATACCGATTAAATCTCCATTGATATTTACCATTGCCCCACCAGAGTTACCTGGATTGATTGCAGCATCTGACTGCAGAAACTCATCTAATGGATTCTCTGTGATATGACCACTATTTGTTCTTGATATTATTCCTTGAGTCAATGTTTGACCAACACCAAAAGGATTGCCAATAGCTAAAACAATATCACCTATTTTTACATTAGACGAATCCGAAAACGTAATAGACTTACCTCTATAATTGGTACTTAGTAATGCCATATCTGTTATAGAGTCAACACCCACAACCCTAGCGTCAAAAGTTTTATTATTTGCGGTTGAGATGATTATTTTTTTTGCACCCTTTATCACATGCTCATTTGTAACCACATGCCCATTATTTGTTACAACTACACCTGACCCTCTTCCTTTGTCCGTTTTAATTGTTACAACTGAATCTTTTACATTACTATAAATATAGTTGTATGAGTGTCTGGCCACTTCATTTTGGCTAATGTTCGATTCATTAACTTTAATGGAAATAGGTTCATTTGATATTAAAGCATATGAGGCTGTTCCTGCAACTATCCCAATTACCATATATTTTAAAAGTTCTTTTAACATAATAAAAATATCTCTGTTTAAAAGTATATATTAGAGAATCGTTATATGATATATTACGCACAGAATTAAAATTGAGTTGACAGGGATGACTGAAAATAGCAATTCACAAAAAAGAAGGAAATTTCTTACAAACTTAACCAAAGTTGTAGGTGGGGTAGGCGGTATCTTTGCCCTTATTCCATTCCTATCCACAATGTCTCCAAGTGAGAAAACTAAAATGGCAGGTGCTCCAATAGAGATTGATATCTCAGCGATTACCCCTGGAACATTTAAAATAGTTGAATGGAGAGGTAAACCAGTTTGGGTAGTACACAGAACTCCTGAAATGCTGGATATAATTAGCAAAGATGTCAATTATCTAGCCGACCCAGAATCTAATAATGAGCAACAACCAGAGTATGCTCAAAATAAATATAGATCTGTTAAGCCAGAGTTTTTGGTCTTACTGGGTGTTTGTACACACCTAGGATGTTCGCCACTTTATAAGCCTGGTGAGAATAAGGATCTTGGATTAGAATGGAAAGGAGGATTCTTTTGTCCATGTCATGGGTCTAAATTTGATTTATCTGGAAGAGTTTTTAAGGGTATGCCTGCAGGAACTAACCTTGAGGTACCACCTTATTATTTTGCTAGTGATACTAAACTTATTGTTGGTGAGGATAGGGCATCATGAGTAAATTTGTAGCATGGATTGATGAAAGATTACCTGTTAGTAAATTTGTCAAAAATCATTTGTCTGAATATTACGCACCTAAGAACTTTAATTTTTTCTATTTCTTTGGCAGCCTAGCTTTATTCGTATTCATCATGCAAATAGTCACAGGAATTTTTCTTACGATAAATTATAAACCTGATGCTGAATCAGCTTTCGCATCAGTAGAATATATAATGAGAGATGTTGAATGGGGATGGTTGATTAGATATATGCATTCAACTGGAGCCTCTTTCTTTTTTATAGTTATCTATCTCCACATGCTTAGAGCATTAATGTATGGTTCATATAAAAAACCAAGAGAATTACTATGGTTATTTGGTATGTTTATTTTTGTACTGCTAATGGCAGAAGCATTTATGGGATATCTTTTACCTTGGGGTCAAATGTCCTATTGGGGTGCACAAGTTATAATATCTTTATTCGGCGCAATTCCATTTATTGGAGAATCACTAGCTTTGTGGATTAGGGGTGACTATGTAATATCAGATGCTACGCTGAATAGGTTTTTTGCATTTCATGTAATAGCCTTACCACTATTACTTTTTGGTGTTATATATCTTCATATTGCAGCTCTTCATACAGTAGGTTCAAATAATCCAGATGGCGTTGAGATTAAAGCTAATAAAAATCCAGATGGGTCTCCAGTTGATGGCATTCCATTTCATCCTTACTACACAGTTAAAGATATTTTTGGATTGGCAGTTTTCCTAACAATTTTTATGTTTGTGGTATTTTTTATGCCGGAATTTGGTGGCTTCTTTTTAGAAAAAGATAACTTTGTTCCTGCTGATCCTCTCAAAACACCTGAGCATATAGTTCCTGTGTGGTACTTCACACCTTTTTATGCAATTTTACGAGCAATACCTGATAAGTTGGGTGGTGTTATCGCAATGGGCTTAGCAATATTTGTTCTTTTTTTAATGCCGTGGATAGATAGATGTAAAGTTAAATCAATCAGGTATAGATCTTTGACCTTTAAAGTACTTCTAACATCCTTCGTGGTAAGTTTTATAGGTTTAGGCTATATAGGCATGCAAGCTCCAACACCTATTTTGACTGCTTTAGGTCGATTATTCACTTTTATTTATTTTGGATTCTTTATTGCACTTTACTTTACAAGCAAGAATGAAAAAACAAAACCCGTACCTGAAAGAGTAACAATGCATGGTTAGAGGATTAATTTTTCTCATAAGTACATTTTGTGTATCAATCTCATCATATGGAGCATCAAGCGACATAGCTCTTAAGCCAGTAATAATAGATCTTGGTAATAAACAATCTTTACAACGCGGCGCACAAATTTTTTTCAATAATTGTTCTGGATGCCACACTTTAAAATATCATCGTTACAGTAAGCTTGTAGGGGACTTAGGTATAAGCGAGCAAATGGTCAAAGATAACCTAATTCTTACAACAAACAATGGAGAAAAAACTAAATTAGGTTCACTAATCATAAATTCTATAAACCCAGACGCAATAAAAGAGGTCTTTGGAGTAATCCCTCCAGATTTAACATTAACAGCTCGTTCAAGAGGATCAGAGTGGATATTTACATTTTTAACATCCTTTTATGAGGACGAATCAAGACCAATGGGTGTAAACAACATGCTTTATCCGAATGTGAACATGCCTCATGTACTCTGGTATAAGGAGGGTTTAAAGACTCTCGACGAAAACAACCAGCTTATTACTAAAGTTCAAGGGCAACTTTCACATAAAGAGTATGAAAAAGAAATTACTGATTTAGTAAACTTTTTAACTTATGTTTCGGAGCCAGCTCAACTTGAAAGGTACACAATAGGCTTTTGGGTAATCTTATTCCTTGTATTTTTTGCGTTTATTACGTATCTTCTAAAGATTGAGTATTGGAGAGACATAAAATAATGACATTGTTAGCCAATCGCAGGTCTGCGATACTACTCTTTTCTCTCCCTAACTGTCTCGATAGTCACAGAACACGAATTGTAATCAAAGAGAAAGAAATATCCGCAGAAGTACATCAAGTTGATATTAACAATATACCAGACGAGGTTAAATCTATAAGTCCATATGATCAATACCCATCTCTAATTGATAGAGAATTAGTCTTGCAGAATTCGCGTGTTATAATCGAATATCTGGACGAGAGGTTTCCTCATCCACCCTTATTACCCGTTGATCCAATATCTAGAGCTAAATTTAGATTAGCACTCAATGAAATAGAGCATCACTGGTATCCTAAATATGCAGAGTCATACAAGGATGAAGTTTTAGATAAAAGTTTTGTTGATGAGATCAAAACTTATTTTCTTGAGATAGCCCCAATGATTAAAAAAAATTTTTTCATGAGTGATGATTTTGGTTTGGTTGATTGCAGTTTAGCCCCTTTATTATGGAGGTTAAATTCTATGGATTTTGACCTGGCAGAGAATAATAAAATTATTAAAGACTATGCAGAAAGAATATTTGATAGGGAAGCTTTTCAAGACAGCCTTACTGAAACAGAAAAAGAGCTATTCTAAGACACCTCTATCTATTGTGTGACACGATCTTAGATAATTTATTCATATGCATACTATGATAAAATTATTCTATGAGTGGAGATTTATATATCGTATCAACTCCGATTGGAAACTTAGAAGATATTACAATAAGAGCGATAAATGTTCTTAAAGAAGTAGATATTATTTTTGCAGAGAGTATAGAGAGAACCAATACTCTTCTTTCACACTATCAAATTACCAACAAAGTACTTTCATACAATAAAGATAATGAAAAAGTAAAAGTAAAAAAAATCTCTGAATATCTAGAAAATTCTTATGATATTGCATTGGTAACAGACGCAGGCACACCATCTATATCAGATCCAGGTTTCTACTTATTATCTAATCTTAAACCGGACATACGTGTTATTCCTATCCCTGGCCCATCTTCTTTAAGTTGTGCAATATCTTTATCTAGAATACCCACTAATTCTTTTATGTTTATTGGCTTCCTTCCAAAAAAAATATCTGATAGAAGAAAAAAATTGTCTGAGATATCTAATCAAAATAGCCCGATTTGTTTATTTGAGAGCAAACATAGATTAAATTCACTCTTAAAAGATATTTCTGAAATATATGGCCAAGACACGCAGATTGGAGTATTTCGAGAACTCACTAAAGTCTATGAGACAATTATTCATGATTCTGCTAGTAATCTCATCAACTATTTTGAAACCAATAAACCCAAAGGCGAATTTGTTTTAATCATATCCCCTAAAACTATCTCTAATAAACAAACAATGGATTATTTAGATATTGTTGAGAATTTAATATCAAAAAAGTTCACAAATAAAGATATTGTTGAGATAATTAACCTGTTTTCAAGCGAATCAAAAAAAGAAATCTACAAAAATGTATTAACTATTAGACATAACATGTAGTTTTGTCGTATCATTTAGTTTTAGTGGAACCTACTAAACAAGATATAAGATGACTCT
>Ga0163111_10002299_pt1 | contig 12067 bp, 21 predicted proteins | sample CRUFie1St18metaG_FD_109645 | JGI IMG/M metagenome (GOLD analysis project Ga0163111, IMG submission 109645) | Marine microbial communities from the Costa Rica Dome - CRUD Field 142mm St18 metaG | ecosystem: Environmental > Aquatic > Marine > Oceanic > Photic zone | place: Costa Rica: the Eastern... | reverse complement strand
TTTTTGATAATTCGATAATATGCGACGTTTATCTTGTTCTATTTTATTTAATTTTTGATTCAAATTGTTCATAAAATTTTTCGTTGCTTGAGTTATTCACAGTCTCCCACCACCCGTTCCTGTATTTCCAGATTCTTTTACTTTATTCATATAATCCCATTCCACGAATTAAAGTGACATGTTCAGCTTTCATATCATAATGTACAGGGTTTAATCCGATTTCTGGAGCGTGTGAAGTTTTTTTTATTTCGTGTAATAAGCTTGCCATTGTTCATTTTATCCAGTTCAGACTATAGACTACTTTTTAAGGTATGCTCGATTATCAAAACCAGATTAACCTTTATAATTGTTAATTAAAAGGTTACTATAAAAATACAGAGAACTAAGTTTAATAAATTTTCTATGCAGTCTAACCCCATAATTATCTAAAACAGACTAAACAGCGAAATAGAAAGTTTTTCATAATTTATTATATTTACACAAAAGTATTGAATATTATATTTCATTTTTTAACGTTGTTTAGTCAACAATTGTAACTTTACAAAATTTAAATTAAATACTAATGATTGTTCAGTGATAAAATTTAATACTAAATCTATTAGCATTAAATTTTAGACTATTATGTCAAAAATTAGTCTTATTCTTGTTTTTCATCAGAAAATCACTCTATTTTAAGCTTGTAATTTAAATAATTTATACGTTTATATTCTCATTTGATTTCAGTAGATTTAGCTTTTCTTTTAAATCTTCAAGTAAAACTTGTAATGCTTCTATGTTATCATCTTGAATATTTTGTTTAATTTCCGAAATTAATTGATTAATTTCTTGTTTTTCATCATTTGAAACCTTTTCATTGGGTAGAGAAATTTCTTTTTCTACTTCCGAGCATAACATTTGAGCCTGATTTTTCAAATCAATATTTTCTCGTTTTATTTTATCAGCCGCCGCATTTTTTTCTGCTTCTTCTAACATCGTTTGAACTTCACTTTCACTTAGTGTTGATGCACCTTGAATTGTTACATTTTGTTGAACACCAGTTTCTTTTTCTTTTGCTGTTACCGATAAAATTCCATCTACATCGATATCAAAAGTAACTTCAATTTGCGGAACTCCTCGGTTTCCAGCAGGAATACCATCTAATCGGAAGTTTCCAAGACTTTTATTTGCTGAAACCAAGTCTCTTTCACCTTGTAAGATATGAATTTCTACATTTGTTTGATTATCTACTGCTGTTGAAAACATCTCGGATTTTTTTACTGGAATAGTAGTATTTCGGGCAATAATTTTTGTCATTACACCACCCAATGTTTCAACACCTAATGATAGTGGCGTTACATCTAATAATAAAATGTCCTTTATTTCACCAGCTAAAATACCTGCTTGAACTGCTGCTCCAATAGCAACTACTTCATCGGGATTGACGGATTGATTTGGTTTTTTACCGGTCAGCGATTCAACTAAATTTTGAATAGCTGGAATACGGGTAGAACCACCTACTAAGACAATTTCATCAATATCAGATTTATCAAGTCTAGCATCATTTATTGCTTTTTCAACTGGAACTCGACAACGTTGAATTAAATCTTCACATAACTTTTCAAAAACATCTCGAGTTAATTCTTGATCAATATGTTTAGGTCCTATTGCATCAGCTGTAATAAATGGTAAAGCTATCTTTGTTGTTTCCAATGTTGATAATTCCATTTTTGCTTTTTCAGCTGCTTCTGTTAATCGTTGTAAAGCTTGAACATCTGTCGATAAATCAATGCCTTCCTTTTCATTAAAGTTTTTCATTAACCAATTCACCAGTACTTTGTCAAAATCATCACCACCTAATTTTGTATCTCCAGCTGTTGCTAAAACCTCAAAAATACCATCACCAACTTCTAAGATTGAAACGTCAAATGTCCCACCACCTAGATCGAAAACCAAAATTGTTTCATTTTGTTTTTTATCTAATCCATAAGCCAAGGACGCAGCTGTTGGTTCATTAAGAATTCTTAGAACTTCAACTCCGGCAATTTTTCCAGCGTCCATTGTCGCTTGACGCTGAGAATCATTAAAATAAGCGGGAACAGTAATAACTGCTTGTTTAACATCTTGTTTTAAATAGTCTGATGCATCATTGATTAACTTTCTTAAAACCTGTGCAGAAACTTCTTCTGGACTAAATTCTTTTCCTAATGCAGGACATTTGATCTTAATATTATCATTTGAATCGTGTGTAATTGTATAAGGTAACTGTTTTGCTTCTGTTGATGTTTCACTTTCCTTTGAACCAATAAATCGTTTAACCGAGAAAAATGTGTTTTCAGGATTAATCACAGCTTGTCGTTTTGCGATTTGACCCACTAATAAATCTTGTTTTTTCGTATAAGCTACAATTGAAGGTGTTGTTCTTAAACCTTCACTGTTTATAATAACACTTGGCTGTCCACCTTCAATTGCCGCTACAACTGAATTTGTTGTACCTAAATCAATACCAACAACTTTTGCCATTGTTCCTTTCTCCTCAAAATTATTTAAATATATATATTTTATATATAAATTATACATGTTCTGATATAATTTATGAAGGGCGGATATCCGTACTAATTTAAAAATTTAAATAAAAGTATCTATATACTTTAAAAAATAATGATATTATATATAGAAATTTTCCAAAGCTTTACTTAAAAATAATATGTGTCTATTATTTAGTTCTGAATATTAGAATATAAAAAGTATTATTTTAGTTTTTTAAATAAAAGGGTATATATACTTTATGTAGACAAAAAAATCTACCCTTTTATATTGTCATTTTAATTTATTAATTTTAGTTAATTTATTAAATTCTAATTTTAAATCAATTTGGTGTTAATTAAACATAATTTAAAAATATTGGGAGAACTATCGTGAGCATAGGTTTATTAGGTAATAAAATTGGTATGACACAAATTTTCGATGAATCAGGTAATATTATTCCTGTGACAATTATAAAAGTTGGGCCATGCATCGTTACACAAATTAAAACAAAAGTAAAAGATGGTTATGATGCCATCCAAATTGGATATAGTAATACTTCATCGAAGTTATTAACGCAATCTGAATTAGGTCATTTACAAAAATCAAATATTCAACCATTAAAGTATTTAAAAGAGTTTCAAATTGATAATGTAACGAAATTTAAAATTGGTCAACTTTTAAGTGTAGATTTACTTTCAATAAACCAACTAGTAAATATTAAAGGTAAAACTGTTGGGAAAGGTTTTTCTGGACTTCAAAAACGCTATAATTTTACACGTGGTCCTATGACACATGGTTCTAAAAATCATCGAGCACCTGGTTCTATTGGTATGGGAACAACCCCTGGGCGTGTCTTACCAGGTAAAAAAATGGCTGGTCAGTTAGGTAATACAATTACAACAATTAAAAAACTTAAAGTTATTCAATTAAATTCAGAAGAAAATATTTTAATTATTAAAGGATCAGTTCCTGGAAAACCTGGGAATTTATTAAGTATTACTCCTTCAGATTAAACAAATTATATTAATACAATTAAGCATGACTGTTCAAAAATTTATAAAATATACTCCATTAGATACAAATGGAAAACCATTAAATTCAACATACGAATTGACATTAAATATTCTTGAAAAATCAGGGAATTATTTATTACATAAAGATCTTTTAAGACATTTAAGTTCACAAAAACAAGGTACAATGTCAACTAAAACTCGAAGCGAGGTTCGAGGCGGGGGCAGAAAACCATGGCAGCAAAAAGGAACTGGACGTGCTCGAGCTGGTTCCAACCGATCACCTCTGTGGAAGGGTGGGGGTGTTACTTTTGGTCCCAAGCCAAAAACAGTTTCTTTAAAATTGAATAAAAAAGAACGTCGATTAACGTTACAAACACTATTATATAATAAAAAAAATAATGTTGTAATTATTGAAGATTTAGAAAATATACTTCAAGAATTTAAAACAAAAAATTTTATACGGATATGTAAAAACTGTAATATTAATTTGAATCAAAAAGTCTTATTAGTCGTTTCAAAAAAAACATTACCATTGAAATTAACAACTCAAAATCTTAAAAATGTTGAATTAATTTTGGCCTCAAATTTAAATACTTTTAATTTATTAAAAGCAAAGCAAATTATATTAAGCTCATTGTCAATAAATGATATAAAGGAAACTTACTGTGATTAATTCATCAAATAGTAGCAATGCAAGTATTATTAAATATCCCCTTATAACTGACAAAGCAACAAGACTTTTGGAAAATAATCAATATAGTTTTATTGTTGAGCGACAGTCAGATAAAATTACAATTAAAAATACAATTGAATATTTATTCAATGTAAAAGTTATAAAAGTAAATAGTTGTCGTCTACCTCGTAAGAAGAAACGGGTAGGTAGATATGTTGGGTGGAAACCACAATATAAGAAAGCAATTGTGAGTTTAGCAAAAGGTGATGTAATAGACTTATTTACTGAAAATTAATAAATATTAAAAAAAAAAGAAAAGTATGAGTATCCGTCTTTATAAATCATATACACCTGGAACACGACATCGTGCTCTTTCAGCTTTTATAGAAATTACAAAAGCTAAACCAGAAAAAAGTTTGATCCGAAAAAATCACCGTCATAAAGGACGGAATAATAGAGGCATTATTACAATTCGTCATCGTGGTGGTGGTCATAAACGACGTTATCGTTTAATTGATTTTAATCGTAACAAATATGAAATTAATGGAACTGTTACAACAATTGAATATGATCCAAACCGAAATGCACTAATTGCATTAATATCTTATAACGATGGAGAAAAACGTTATATTTTACATCCAAAAGGTCTAAAGATTAATGATACAATCATGTCAGGTTCAAATTCTCCATTAAATATTGGAAATACATTACCGTTAAGTAAAATTCCGTTAGGTACATCCATTCATAATATTGAACTTATTCCAAATAGAGGAGGTCAGTTTGTTCGCGCAGCAGGGACATCAGCAAAAATCTTAGCGAAAGAAGGAAATTATGTTACATTACGTTTACCATCAAAAGAAATTCGATTAATCCGCAAAGAATGTTTTGCAACAATTGGTGAAATAAGTAATAATGATATATTTCTAGTACAAAGTGGTAAAGCTGGTCGAACTCGTTGGTTTGGAAAACGTCCAACCGTTCGTGGATCGGTTATGAATCCATGTGATCACCCACATGGAGGTGGTGAAGGAAGAGCACCAATTGGACGTACACGTCCGCTAACACCATGGGGGAAACCTGCATTAGGTATTAAAACAAGAAAAAAGAATAAATTAAGTGATGAATACATTCTTCGACGACGTTTATAATATAATTATTTAAGACATTAATAAAAAGATTTATAAAATGGCAAGATCATTAAAAAAAAGTCCGTTTGTTGCTTATCATTTATTAAAAAAGATTGATAAGATGAATAAAACAAATAAAAAAGAGGTAATTACTACTTGGTCAAGATCGTCAACAATTTTACCAAATATGGTTGGATTTACAATTGCAGTTTATAATGGAAAACAACATGTACCGATTTTTATTTCAGACCAATTAGTGGGGCATAAACTAGGAGAATTTGTTTCAACAAGAAATTTCAAAACTCATATCAAAGCTGACAGAAAATCAAAACGTTAATTACTCAAAACCCATGAACTTGAATCTATTTCATTATTTAACACGAGAAATTGAAGATCCAATAAGTCACAGAATCACCTATGAACGTCAATGTAAATGTATGGAAGAATCTTCTATTTATCAGAAACAGAAAGATCAAAAAAAAGAAAATAAGACAAATATCTATCAACAAAATGAAAACATTGTAAGTGATTGGGTTGCATTGTCTTCTAACAAAAATAATTTCATACGGTTAGAGCATATTGAAATTAATAAAAAATTAAAATTACCATATGAGAGGAAGCAATTATTTACTCGATGGACTCATTCATATCCTAATTTAAATGAAATTAAATCAAAAACGTTTTATATAAAATATGAGAATAAATTATCAACAATTGACAAAATACTATTAAATAATTTCCAGAATAAATATTTGTATCATGTAATTGAGGATATTCTAGATGTTTTAAAATCAAAGCCCATTGAACAAGATAATCTATTATCGATTATTTATTCACCGGTCCTTTATTTACAAAATAATTTTTCCATTGATTTCTTTGATATATGGGTCAATGATATTTATATTAACCAAGAATCAAAAGTTAATAAATTTTTAGCAGAAAGTGATTCAAACTTCGAACCATTTAGTTATATAACTATCAAACTGTTATATACAACAAAACTTCCTGTTAAAAAACCTGAACCATTGTGGTAAGTCTTTAATTAAAATAAAAGAAAATTACTTTTATAAACTATAAAATATACGTATTAATAATTTACTATGGCTAATTCGCAATCAGTAAAAGCAGTCGCAAAATATATCCGGATGTCGCCACATAAAATTCGACGTGTTATCGATCAAATTCGAGGCCGTTCTTATCAAGAAGCATTAATGATTTTAGAGTTTTTACCTTATGATGCAGGAGGACCAATTTGGCAAGTAGTTCATTCTGCAGCAGCAAATGCTAAACATAATTATAAATTAGATAAGAAAAAGCTAATTGTTGATCAAATTTTTGCAGATGAAGGACCTAAACTAAAAAGAATTCGTCCACGCGCACAGGGACGAGCATATAAAATTTTAAAACCAACTTGTCATATTACAGTTGTTATGAAAGAGAAAAACTAAATTATACATTTATGAATTTAAATTAAAAGAATTTTTATATGGGTCAAAAAACACATCCTTTGGGGTTTCGATTAGGTATCGTACAAGAACACCAATCTGTATGGTACACTAATTTTAATCAGTACGCTAGTATATTAGAAGAAGATGATAAAATTCGAACTTATATAAATACAATTGCACGAGTTAATTCTATTTCAAAGGTTCATATTTATCGAAATACATCACAAAATCAAGTTAAATTAATTATAAAAACTGGCAAACCAGGGTTGTTAGTTGGTGAAGCAGGTAAGGGATTGAAAAATTTATTGAAAAATCTTAAAAAATTATTACCATCAGGACGACAATTAATAGTTAAGATTTCTGAAATTGAACTTGTTAATCGGGATGCTCAATTATTAGCTAATTCAATTGCCGATGAATTAGAAAATCGTATTCCATTTAGAAAAGCTACTCGAAATGTATTGAAATTAGCACAAAATCAGAATATAAATGGTATTAAAATTCAAGTTTCTGGTCGTTTAAATGGTGCAGAAATTGCGAGAAGTGAATGGATTAGAGAAGGAAGAGTACCGTTACAAACATTACGTGCTGATATTGATTATGCAACAGCAGAGGCGAATACTATCTATGGTGTTTTAGGAATTAAAATTTGGCTTTTTAAAAGTGAAATTTTATCTAAATAAGAGTTATTAAAAAAATTATATTTTTATTACATTAATTTGTTATGTTAAGTCCAAAAAGAACAAAATATAGAAAATACCATCGAGGGCGTATGCGAGGAAAAGCAACGCGTGGTAATAAAATTTGCTTTGGAAGTTTTGGTTTACAAGCTTTAGAACCAAATTGGATTACTTCACGTCAAATTGAAGCAGCTCGACGAACAATTACACGCTCTACAAAACGTGGTGCAAAATTATGGATTCGTATTTTCCCAGATAAAAGTGTTACTGCTAGAGCGGCTGAATCAAGAATGGGGTCAGGTAAAGGTGCCGTAGATTATTGGGTTGCTGTAGTTAAACCAGGAACAATTATTTTTGAAATTAGTTCTGTTCCAGAAGAAGTTGCAAAAGTTGCATTAAGTTTAGCTTCTTATAAATTACCTTTAAAAACAAAATTTATTAAAAAAGATAGTAGTAAATAAATTATGAGTCTACCTAAATTCACTGATCTTCTTTCACTTTCAAATGTAGAAATCTCAAAAGAAATTATTGAAACCGAAAATAAATTATTTAATTTACGCTTTAAAAAAGCAACGCGACAAAATTTAAAATCACATGAAATAAAATATACAAAACGTCATTTAGCTCATTTAAAAACTCTTTTAACATTACGATTACAAAACATCGAGCAAATAGATAAAATTAACAAATAATTTGGAATTTAAGGAGTTAAAAAATGCCAGTTAAACAACAATTTGGTATTGTAATTAGTAATAAAATGCAAAAGACAATTGTAGTCAAAATTGAAAATAGATATCCCCATCCAATTTATTCTAAAACATTGATTAAAACTAAAAAATATTTAGCTCATGATGAATTAGAAAAATGTAATATTGGAGATCAAGTATTGATCCAAGAATGTCGACCCTTAAGTAAAAGAAAACGTTGGAAATTAATTGAAATTATTTCAAAATCATCGTTAATCAGTTAAATAGTATTTTATGATTTATCCTCAAACAATTTTAACCGTAGCTGATAATACAGGTGCGAGAAAAGTCATGTGTATTCGAATATTAGGTGGAAATAAAAAATATGCTGAAATTGGTGATATTATTATTGCCGTTGTTAAAGAAGCAATTCCAAATATGCCAATTAAACGTTCTGATGTTGTTAAAGCAATTATTGTAAGAACTAAAAAAACTATCCGTCGGCAAGATGGTATGTATATTAGATTTGATGATAATGCTGCAGTAATTATTAATTCTGAAAATAATCCTCGTGGTACAAGAGTCTTCGGTCCAGTTGCTCGAGAAATTCGGGATAAAAATCTTTCAAAAATTGTTTCATTAGCGCCGGAGGTTTTATAGATGCTAAAAAAACAGAAACTTCATATAAAAGTTGGTGATCAAGTAACTATTATTTCTGGTTTTCATAAAAATGAAATAGGAGAAATTATTCAAGTAGATAGGAAAACTGGAAAAGTTATTGTACAGGGAATTAATTTAAAATTTAAACATGTGAAACCAACTACAGAAAATGAAATCGGTGAAATTAAACAAATTGAAGCTCCGATTCATCATTCAAATGTAAGAATAAATTAAAAAGAAATCTCTTAATATGCTAAATCAACATTCATTAGAAGAAATTGGTGATATTCATAATTTACTTAACGATATAAAAAAAGAATATAAAGATGGTATTAAACCGATTCTAATAAAAAATAGCCCGTCTCGGTTTAAAAACCCTCATATGATTCCAAAATTAAAAAAAATTCAAATTAATAGAGGTCTTGGATTAGCCGCACAAAATACAGCTATTTTAAAAAAAAATATTCAAGAATTTGAAAATATTGCCGGACAAAAACCAATTATTACAAGATCAAAAAAATCAATCGCTGGATTTAAAATTCGTGAAAATATGGAATTAGGTTTAAGTGTCACGTTAAGAGGCAAAAAGATGTATGATTTTTTAACAAAATTATTATTCTTTACATTTGCACAAATTCGTGATTTTCGTGGTTTATCTTTGCGAAGTTTTGATAAAGCTGGAAATTATACATTTGGTTTAAAAGAACAGTTAATTTTTCCTGAAATAAATTATGATGATGTAGACCAAACACAAGGAGTTACAATCAATATTATTTTAGAACACTCTTCTCCAAAATATCAATCTAAATCAAGAGATAAAATTTTAAATGGAATGATTCTTTTTAAGTTTTTACGATTCCCATTAAATGATTGTGGATATTATGATAAATATTCTTCATTTTCAGAAGTTAGTCAAATTTGGGATAGAAAAAAACATTTAAAACGAAAACGTTGGTCACAAGAATAAATAAAAATATATTGGATAAGGATAAAATTATGGTAACCGATACTATTTCAGATATGTTAACACGAATCCGTAATGCTAATATGGTAAAACATCAAATTGTTCAAATTCCTGCTACAAAAATATCATTGGCTATTACAACGATTTTAAAAGAAGAAGGATTTATTATAGATTTTGAAAATTATACAGAACATAAGCGATCATATTTATTACTTTCATTAAAATATATAGGAAAATCTAGAAAATCTGTAATTAATCATATTAAACGGATTAGCAAACCTGGATTACGTGTTTATGTTAATTCCAATGAATTACCAAAAGTTTTAAATAATTTAGGAATTGCAATTATATCAACATCAAAAGGAGTAATGACAAACCTAAAAGCAAAAGAACTTGGTATTGGTGGTGAAGTATTATGTTATATTTGGTAAATAAGGAGTTTAAAAAATGTCACGTATAGGAAAATCACCAATCAACATACCAGCAAATGTTGATATAAATTGGAACGGTTCAGAGCTTATTGTAAAGGGAAAATTTGGAACTTTACAAAGAATAATTCCTGAGACAATTAATGTACAACAAAATAAGAATATATTAAAAATTAGTTTAAAAAATGAAACGCGAAACCTTCGTTCATTACATGGACTATATAGAACATTAATAAATAATATGGTTATTGGAGTTTCGGAACAATTTCAATTAACTTTAAATCTGAAAGGTGTAGGTTATCGAGCTGCAGTTCAAGGTAAAGAAATTATTTTAAATTTAGGTTACAGTCACCCTGTTAAGATTAATATTCCTGACGTAGTTTCTGTTGAAGTTGTTAAAAATACTACAATCAATTTAAAATCATGTGATAAAGAATTATTAGGTTTATTTGCTTCCAATATACGTGATTGGCGAAGACCAGAACCTTATAAAGGAAAAGGGATTCTTTATAAAGATGAACAGATTCTTCGTAAAGCTGGAAAAGCTGGAAAGTAAGTTAAATATTTAACTAACTTATCTAAATTTTAACCGGTACATTTTTTTACTTTTTTCTTAAATTCCAATAATTTACATTAAAATAAACGAAATTATGAAACTTTCTCGACGAACTTTGTTAAAATTGAAAAATAAGAACAAAAAATTAAAACCTAATAAATATAAAAAATGTAAACGTGAAGCATTACGTGGAAAGATAAAAGGAACATTAGAGCGCCCACGTTTATCTGTTTATCGTTCAAATGAAAATATTTATGCACAAATTATTGATGACACAACTTCAAAAACGTTGTTAACTTGTTCAACCTTGGATCGTTCAATTAGACTAAACTTAAAAACGGGTCGAACTTGTGATGCATCTAGACTTATAGGAGAAAAATTAGCTGAAGGAAGTTTAAAAAAAAACATTACAAAAATTGTTTTTGATCGTGGTCCTTATTTATATCATGGTCGTATAAAAGCTTTAGCAGATGGAGCAAGAGCAGGTGGATTACAATTTTAACTTTAAAATTTTGAATAGATTAATTAAATGTTATGAATACTGATTCAAGAAAAAATAAGTCAAGTAAAAAAAATACACGGAAATTAAGATTTGTTGAACGCTTAATAAAAGTTAGTCGCGTTTCAAAAGTGACAAAAGGTGGTAAAAAATTAAGCTTTCGTGCTATCGTTGTAATTGGTAATGAAAATGGTCAAGTTGGTGTTGGTGTTGCAAAAGCAGATGATGTTGTTAATGCGTTTAAAAAAGCAAAAGCAGATGGCCATAAAAATTTGATTGAATTACCACTTACGAAATATTTAAGTATTCCACATAATGTAATAGGACAGTTTGGGGCATCTAAAGTAATTATGCGACCCTCGATTGAAGGTTCAGGAGTAATTGCTGGTGGCGCAGTTCGTATTGTATTAGAAGCTGCTGGTGTAAAAAATGTAATTGCAAAACAATTAGGATCGAATAATTTATTAAATAATGCCAGAGCATCAATTTGCGCGTTGAAAAATTTAACAACTAAATCACAAGTCGCAAAAATTCGTGACTTAAATTATAAATAACTTAAATCTTAAAAAAGAAACTGTGAAATTTAAACTTACTCCAAAACTGATATGGCGTATACTACCTCGTTTTTTGATCACTCTTATAATAGTTTTATTTGTCAGAAGTGGTACATTTCTTCCAGTTCCTGGACTTGATCATAATGACTTAGACCTTGCTATTCAACAAAACTTACTTCCGACAAACTTGATACGTACGTTTTTAGGTGATAATGCTTTTATCATTGGCTTATTTACGTTAAATATTTTTCCAGCTATAAATGCAACTATTATT
>Ga0163111_10002298_pt1 | contig 12074 bp, 4 predicted proteins | sample CRUFie1St18metaG_FD_109645 | JGI IMG/M metagenome (GOLD analysis project Ga0163111, IMG submission 109645) | Marine microbial communities from the Costa Rica Dome - CRUD Field 142mm St18 metaG | ecosystem: Environmental > Aquatic > Marine > Oceanic > Photic zone | place: Costa Rica: the Eastern... | reverse complement strand
GTTAATAGGGGTGATAACATCCATTTTTATGAAACGGACGTTTCGTTTGCTGGGAGCGTAGAGGCGCACGATGCGTGCTTTAATGGGATATTTCTATTAGGTAGCAGTAACTTACAATTTATTAGTGACATATCAACCGATCACGCAATTTACGTATCGGACATATCCGTAGATACTCTGCGCGGTCCGATTAATATCGAGTTTGACATATCTCTCCGCGATGTTCAAAATGCGTCGGATGTTTCGCTGTCAAATAATTTGGATATTAGTCTTATGGAATTATTGAACGTAGGTCATCTTACTGGTTCACTAATTACTATTCATTCGGATGTTTCTTTCCAAGATATTACTGCATTAGATTTGTCGGTGGACCTAATCACGACAGTCTCTGTTATAGGAGATGTCTCTGTGAATGGTGATGTATCTATCAAGGGACAAATTCAAGCAGGTGGGTTGAGTGCGCGCGATGAGATTGTTGTTCCCGAGGACGCATCATTTGAACATTTACACGCTAATGACATTTCGGTTAATAATATATACGGGACATATGCGTCGAGTGATACGTCCTTAGTCATATACGGTGATCTTTCAATTAATAATACGAATTCGTTAAGAATTGAATTGGACAAATTTGGCCTCAATAAACTTAAGTTTATTAATTATAATGAAAAAAGAGCTTTTGCGAATAATACGTTTGGAGTTATTACAGAAAATGATATATACAAAAATCTTATTTTTAGAAATAATATTGGAAATTTTTCCACAGTAAAAATGGATGACTTTAATGTGAATAGTTTAACTATTTCGCAATTAACATTAACTGATGGATCGTTTAATAATGGATTTTTTGCTATGACCGATGTCTCGTCGCATACGCTGTCTGGTGATTTAAGCGGGTTTTCGGGGGGCTTCGTCATTGGGGACCACGGTTACCTAGTGCCCGATAACAGCACCGTAATGGTTCGGTTCGGTATATCTAATGAAGATAATGTTGCCACGGATATTAGTCTCATTGATTTTGGCGATTTGAGTGGGTTCAGCGGTGGATTTTCAAAAGGTAATTACGGCTACTTGGTGCCCGATACGAGCACCACGCTGGTTCGCTACGATGCGATTAACGACGATGTTAGCAAGATTGAATTGGTCGGCGATTTGAGCGGATTCCGTGGCGGATTCGTCGGTAGCGATAACTCGGGGTATTTGGTCCCTCATCTTGGTCATAAAGTTGTAAGTTTTCCATTAACAGACAATAGCTTTACAACCGACTATGTAGAAGATATTAGTTTAACTGATTACTTTTTAAATACAGATTTATCGGGATTTTATGGTGGATTCAGTAGTAATAATAATATTTTTCTAGCACCCAATTCGCATAGTAAGCTTGTAAAAATTAAAGAGGATGGGTTTGTTAATAAAGATTTGAGCGTTAATGTACTGGACTTGGATAATGTACTGAACTTGTTAAATACCAATACCAATGCATATGGCTTCACCGATGGATTCGCGATGGGCGAGTACGGCTACCTGGTGCCCTGGGAGTACACCGCCGTGCTAGCGCGCTTCGACCTCGAGACCTTCTCGCAGGTGTCGGCGCTGGACGTGTCTGCGGTGACGGGCAACTCCAACCTCAAGGGCTTCCGGGGCGGCTTCGCGGCGGACGGCTCCGGCTACCTGGTGCCGTATCACAACGGCACCAGCGGCGGTAACGGCGATCTGGTGAGCTTCGACCTCGCCACGTTCTCGCAGGTGTCGGTGCTGGACCTCACCGCCACCGATGCCGACCTCAGGGGCTTCTGGGGCGGCTTCTCAGCGCGCGGCTTCGGCTACCTGGTGCCGTACACCCAGCACAAGGTGGCGCGCTTCGACCTCGCCACGTTCTCGCAGGTGTCGGTGCTGGACCTCACCGCCACCGATTCCGACCTCACGGGCTTCCGGGGCGGCTTCGCGGCGGGCAACTACGGCTACCTGGTGCCGCATTACAGCGGGGGCTACTACGGCAAGGTGGTGCGCTTCCACCTCACCACGTTGTCGGAGGTGTCGGTGCTGGACCTCACCGCCACCGATACCGACCTCAAGGGCTTCTGGGGCGGCTTCTCAGCGCGCGGCTTCGGCTACCTCGTGCCGAACAACAACGGGAACCCCGACTACCACGGCAAGGTGGCGCGCTTCGACCTCGAGACCTTCTCGCAGGTGTCGGTGCTGAACGTGCCTGCGGTGACGGGCGACTCCACCCTTGAGGGCTTTGTTGGCGGCTTCACGGCGGGCGACTACGGCTACCTGGTGCCGTATCGCAACGGCACCTCCCGCCACGGCAAGGCGGTGCGCTTCGACCTCGAGACCTTCTCGCAGGTGTCGGTGCTGGACGTGTCTGCGGTGACGGGCAACTCCGACCTCAAGGGCTTTGTTGGCGGCTTCGCGGCGGGCGACTACGGCTACATGGCGCCGTGGCACAACGGCCACTCCTACCGCGGCAATGTGGTGCGCTTTCCTACTACTACAGATTTTAGTTCAATAGATTTATCATTTGCAAAAGCCGACCCAGATTTAACTGGTTTTAAGGGGGGATTTGCGCATGACAATTCGGGATATTTGATTCCGGGTGAAAACGGTAAGGTAGTTGAATTTAGCACTTCGAATTTTACTGCCAATAATGTAAATGTAATAGACTTCTCTTATCTAACCGGCGATGCCTCGTTAGTAGAGTTCAGTGGCGGATTTAAAGATGAAACTCACGGCTATCTAATTCCTGAAACATTCAACAAGGTGGCTCAGTTTGACTTGGCCACCGCTAAAATCATTAGCTCGTTGGACATAAGCGTCAGTGGAAAAGATGTGAGTGGGTTTTCTGGTGGATTCATTTCGGGTGACTATGGCTATTTGATTCCGAATAAATCCAATGAATTAGTTCGTTTTTCCACTAATCAAGACAATACTATTATAAATAGCGATGACTTTAGATTAGATACCTTTAAATCAAACGATCCGATTACGATAGATAAAAATAGAGCCTATAATCTGAGAATAGATTTTAGTTATTTAATGGCGGTAGACTCAGAAGACAAACCCTATGAAGATGTGAGTATGATGGTAGAAATAAAGCCGTTTTCAGATATCAGTTATTTTTACAATTATGATAATTCTGGAAGCGCTGGACCCGGAGCAAGCGAAGACATTAGTAATGTAGTTCGCATAAGAGATTTATCCTATTCCGAAGCGTTTAATTTCACATTCGCAAGAAAAAGTGACTCTGACCTTTCAATGATGATTACGTTGAGGGATAACTGTAATAACGATACTGCCGGTAATGCGGTTTATAAGGTTATAGATTTTGATGTTAGTGATAATAATGCTGCGGAGGAAGGTAACTTTGACGCAACCTACGAGTTGGCTTTGCGTGATAGGAATAATTTAAGTTTTGTTAATGATAGTCATGATAATGATGTTATCACTTTAGACCAAAACAGAGTCGTTTATAGTTATTTAAATAACGACGGAATTAAGTTAATTGATAAGGTATTGATAGAACCATGGTTATCGTTACCGTTAAAGTTACCCTTGTATGACTTTCTTGATCACACGTTCACAAGCGCGAACAAATTTGGGCGATATGGTCCTACGCTCCTTGAGCTGCAGAACGCATATAATAATGCCGCCTGGGCACAAGAAGGCGTCGTTGGGGGTCCCTTTTTGACTTCAGATAACGGAATCCAGGAGTGGACTGTTCCTATGACAGGTAAATATAGAATCACCGCATCTGGATCTGGTTCGCGAACAACGAATCAGGGAGGGTATGGTGCGAGTATTACGGGCACCACCAATCTATTTGAAGGTGAAGTCATTCTGATACTTGTCGGTCAAGTTTGTGCCCCCCCGCATCCTACTGTTATGGGTGGTGGTGGTGGGACATTTGTCGTGAGGAGTCCGCATGGAGATTCCAATGACTCTATTATCGTCATTGCGGGTGGTGGTGGTGGGGGGCATGGCACCATTGACGAGAAGGGTAACGCCAATTTAATTACATCTGGTAAGGATGGGACGGGAGGGGGGGCGGGAGGCACGGTCGGTGGTGGCGGTGGTGGTGGCTCGGGGTGGGGTGGTGCAGGTTACCTTGGCAATGGTGGCTCGTCCGAGTCGTACACAGGCGCCACTGCTGTGCGTTTCGTTTGGGGAGGGACAGGTGGTCGCGACACGTATGGCAACAGCTCTGACGGCGGCTTCGGTGGAGGTGGAGCGCACGGGCACACCCACGGCGGTGGTGGTGGTGGTTATTCAGGTGGTGGTGGGTCCACCTCCTCTCCATATGTGGGTGGTGGGGGTGGATCGTACAAGAGTAGTTCATTCACGCTTATTAGCGAATCCGTCGACCACGATGGTAACGGTGAGGTCAGAATCACGAAAATCTAGATGATTGCGGAAACCTCATAGACGTTGTGTGGGCAATTGTCCCGACATCGTAGAAGTCTTACAAATATCACCCGGTGGGAGGTGTGAACAGATACCTCGTTATAGAGCGTTCGGGATTGCGACTGGCAGTGGTTCATTAAATGGTTGGCAAAAGCCCTACAAACACAATGAACAATATGGTTCACGCTGACGGTAATAAATGAGTTGTTATTATAACTCTATTATCATAACTAAATTTGTTGGGTATTTATGTAGCTATAGTATATAATTTATTCGTAGCATTCTTTTTTACAAATTAGTATAATATACATATTTAGTGTATTTATATTATATAATGTCTTGGCAGAGTCTAAGTGCTACAAATGACACTCATAAAAATAGTAAATTATCCGCAAAAAAGGTCATAGTAAAAAACATCGTTATTAGTCAGGAGACCACCCTGGGAAATATGGATATATCCAATCTTGAATATACGAGGGACAATTACAGCGGGAATAGTCTTACGATTGAAGAAACGTTAAGAGCCCCCGATATTTCACTCAATCGGATTAGAGCACTGAATCAAGAAGATACATCCGGCGTGGTGAAGTTCGTGAGACCCATTGTGGCGCCGGCGGCGGCTTTGGAAGGGCTCCGAGCATACGATGCTTCATTTTCAAAAACGGATATTTCATACGAATTTAATGTGACAAGAGTAACTAAAAGAACCGGCGACACCATAGAAATTCAAAATGACGCGTCGTTTAGTAATCATATAAGCGCGCAAGATGTGTGTGCGAATGTCATCGGTTCACGAATAAACGGACTTCCCATTTATTTGAGTGAGGATGTTTCTATAAATGAAGGATTGGAATGTTCGGATATATCGGTTTCTCACATCCGCCCATTAAATGCTGCGACGAAGCTTCTTTTCCACGATGATATTAGCGCGAGCGGTGCTATACACGCTGCGGATTTTAGCGCATTGACCTTTCGCACAAAAGACCTTTCGGTAAATGATATATACGGAGCGAATCATCATATTGACGTATTCACCGATATATCGGTGAACGATGGTATACAGATTACCGAGATTAGTATGAATACCTTAGGCGGTCACAATAATCGCCTCACGATACACAACGATTTGTCAATAAACGGCGACTTGATGGTGCAGGACGACATATCGTTAAGTAATTTATATACCACTAGCGATTTAATTCAGTTTCATGGGGTGACGGATATATCAAATATTATTAAGAAATTGGATATAAGTGTAGGAGAGATTTATCCAAAGGAATTAGGTAATGTAGTATATGAACATATTCCAATTAAACCAACATTTATAATAAATGGCGATGTTTCATTTAGTGGAAAAGTACATACTAACTGGGTTGATTCTGAATTTAATGTTATAGATAGTTTACAATCTATAAATGATTTAATTCAAAATACATCAAAGTATGAGATAGGTACTTTAATACAAGTACGGAATGAAGATAATGAAAAAAGCAATATATTTATTAAAACAAATAAAGAATCATGGTATAAACTTCAAGGAACTAATCTACGTCCGTTTTTTGCCAATTTTACAATATCTTATGAAGGTATGTCATTAAATAATGATATATTAATCAATAATAATATAGATAATAGGCTATTTCCTTTATCGAGTGAATATCCAAATATATCATTACGATATCAAAGCTATGATAGAGAAAACGGATTTCAGGACTATGACGAAATTATATTTTATGTAAAAAAAATAAATGAACCAGATTCAAGTTATAATTTAAAAATTAACGTTTTTGATAATGAAGGTGATCCTATCACATACGTGTTATATCGCGTTGGCAGTGGCAACGACGATAAATTTACTTTTGAGAATCACGATTTCAATTATCTTGATGGTGCTGGATGGGGAATAAGTGGAGAACTTGTAGATAACTTGTTTAATATCGATATAGATGTTCCTATTAACAATGGTTTTTTTGACATATCATTTAGGTTGTTGATTGATGATAATGAATCCACCATAAATGATAAAATAATCACTATCAAAAAAATTAATGAGGTCCCTGTATGGAAACATATGATATTAGAAGCATCCAATTATCAATACATTCATGATGAGGGCTACGACATTCATGATGAGAGCTTTAATACCGAGGAATGGTATTCAATTCACAACCCTACATATCTAAACTATGATGTAATACCATTTATATTACCGATTGATTATTCAAATAATACTCAAAATATAACTGATGATGTTTCGCACACATTTAATGTGCGCTATTATAATCCGGCTAGGTTCAATGGCGATACGTCGTATTATATCTTAGATTTGTCGTCGTTAGATCCCGAGGGTTTTGACGCATGTTATGAAATACATACCGCAAATAACGATTATCTAACACATGATTGGTCGTGGAATTTAGATGGTAGTAAGGTGCATATTAAAGTCCCTGGAGAAAATAATAGTAATCCAGAGGATTTAGATTTTTCATTTGAAATTATATCACACGATAATATTGTTGAGGATGTTAATGGATTTGTCCCGACCGATTATTATTCGTTTAATGGAGAAGATGTTTCAAAGCGAATTGTGAATTTTCATAAAGAAATATTTAAACCAGAATTTAATTATTTATCGTTTGAGAGAGGAGCAGCCGTATTTTATACACAAAAAAATATAGTTGATGATTTAAGTTTAACAGATTTACATTTTGATGATAATGGAAATGCGTATTATGATATTTCGTTTCATTATCTTTCTAGTAGTCCAATTAATATTAATTTTAATTACTATGATAAATTAGCTCACGATGTTTTACATGATACAACAGAGTACTATAATCAACAACAAGGACCCGATGATGGTCGCTGGATTGTAGCTTTATATGATTCGTCTTGTAATGTAACAAAACCTAACAATATTCTACAGTCTAACACTTTGATATTGCAGTTAGAAGGAAAAATGAGTTATTTAAATGATATTTCCAGTAACATATATTTAAATATTGACGCATTTGAACCAGTATTTTATATAAGTAAAATAGACTTTAAATTTAAAACTAAAAATAATAATAATACCTATACTTATAGTTCATCAACATATGACGCTAATAATGGTATAAATGTTTCAACTTCGTCAACAACCGAGATTGATCTCAGCCAAAACATCAGAAGTATAATAGATTATGACGATTCATCAGATGACGGTAATGATTTTTGGTTAAAACTGGAAGATATCGTTGTATATGTACAATCAAATTATAATACTGATTGGTATTACTTTTCAATGGTTAATAATAGTACAGAAATATTTAATGATAATTCTATTAATAGTACTAATACTTACAACGTAGTGGATAACCTTGTTAATCCTGTATTACATAGTGTGTGGGATGATACAGCACCAAATTACAATACTGTGCCGTCGGGACCGCGAATTAAAAAATACACAACGAATTTACATTTACAGCGGAAACAAATATCTCAGTTAACACCATCTCGTACTTCAGATACTTTTCCTCAATCAATACCAATAACATTATATACATATAAATTTTATTCAACTAATATTTCTAATATAAGGTTTAATGGTTACGACAACAAATTACATTTTGACAACATACTTACAGATGAGTGGGTAAGGATTGATAATGTTGATGGATTAACGGGTGATGACCAGTATATTGAGGTATTATATATTGCTGGTGGTGGTAACGGTGGGATGAGTGGGGGGGGGCTTATAGATCATGATGGGTTTTGGCGGGGCGAAAATGAGTGGGCTACAGGGGGGGGTGGTGGTGCGGGTGGTAATGGAGGTTATTTTTATATTAAAATAGATAGAACCAAGATTCATGGAGAATCAATAATTATTAAATTTGTAGGTGATGATCCCGCAGAGCCACAAGGAGACAGCGATCACCTTTTTAAAATAAAAGGTTTACACTCTACTGAAAAAACGGTAACTTTTGAAACTATTAATGATATTTTTAAGGATGAGAGTTTTACGGAGGTGTTGAAAAAGAGTGAAAGCTTGGGAGGCGGAAATGGTGGTGGTGGTGCGTCGTGGAGTGGCAATCCGGAGGATCCAACTGGTGGCGGTGGTGGTGGTGGTGGTATTTCGGCGTCCGGCCAAGAAGCGTCGCCCGGCGTCCCCGGTGGTGATGGTACCGGGGGGAAGATGACTGGTGGTGAAGGTGGCGGCACCTTCGTCAACGGCAAATACGTGCGCCACTTGTCTGGCCAGTCGCTGGACCAACCACCGTTAATTGTGCGTACGGAAGCGAACCAGAGTTGGACCGGGTACGACTATTGGTATGATTACAAGACTGGTTCTGGTGGTAGAGGCGGGTCGGCTCATGCTCATGGCGACGTGGAGTCTTTCGGCAGCAACAAAGACTGGTCGAGGGTAGCTGGGACGGAGGGGAATAACCACAACGCAGGATTTTACCTTAGATTTGTTACTGATGTAAACTCATAATAAAATAATATAATATGGAGGTTAAATATGATTTAGAGGGATTAAATAATTATGTAAAAGAGAAATTACATTTTAGTGAATACAAAAATACTATTACTCCTAATAGATTATCTGATGAAGATGTTAAAACTTTAAATGATAATATATGTTTATCAATTAAACATAGCTATTTAGGAGTTGATGGCATGAATATTTATTATTATAATAAACAAGTTATTAAAGTAGGTTCATATTCGTATGAGTTTCATACTGAATGTGAAAGAACTAAATTAGCAAGTGAATTAGAATTAGGAGCACCTTTTATTAAATATGAAATACATACTAAAAACGGTGACAGATATATATTTTTATATACTGAATATGTTAATGAATGTAAGGTTGAAGATTTATATAATATAATTGAGGAATATACGAATAATAACAAAGTTACGACTTATTATGATTATTTAAATAATATAACAGTTAATCCTAATTATCAGAAAATTTTAGTCAACTTATCAGATGAAGTAAATGAATTAATAAATAATATTTATTCAAGTGAATTGATAACACATTTAGATTTTGCACCGAGAAATATTAGGAGATTAAATGGAAAATTAATAGCAATAGATTGGTATCCTCGTTATTCAATAGATGATTATACATTAAATCTTATTCGCTCTAATATTATTGAAGAAAATATATTAAAAATAATAATGGAAATCCGATTATGTAAGTATATTAATATTGAGGTTAATAATAAAAATTGATTATTTAAAACCTATTTATTATGTGTTAAATAATGGATAAGCTTGCGAAGCAGAATCCGCACGAGCGTGACGAACACATTAGTTTTGATGAGGGTCCGCACATTTATACGATTGACGGAGAGAGCGACTTCATGTCCGTCACTACGTGGAATCACAGCCATTTTGCCGAGTTCAATGCGGATGCCGTCATTACGAATATGATGAATGGCAAGAATTGGTCGCAGAGCAAGTATTACGGGATGACTCGTGAGGAAATCAAGGCGCAGTGGGAGACGAACCGTGACGAGGCGGCGCAGGCGGGCACGAAGATGCACTACGATATTGAGTGCTACTATAATGGGATGGACGTGAGCAACGATTCACCCGAATACGCCTATTTCCAGCGGTTTGTAGCCGATCATCCCGACTTGGTTCCCTATCGCACCGAATGGATGATCTGGGACAAAGAGCTGCGCTTTGCTGGAAGCATTGATATGGTGTATGAGAAACCCGACGGAACGCTGATGATTTACGACTGGAAACGGTCTAAAGGTATCAATAAAACGTCGTCGTTTATGAAATTCTCTCACACGCACTGTATTGAGCACATCCCCGATACGAATTTCTGGCACTACGCGCTCCAACTCAATACGTATAAGGCGTTACTAGAAAAAAATTACGACAAAAAAGTAACGTCTATGGCGTTGGTGTGCTTGTATCCTGAAAACGATAGCTATCAATTGATTAAGGTGCCCGACCTTTCGGAAGAAGTAAACGACCTATTTAATTTACGACGCTATATATTGAGTATAAAGAAGGATATGTAAATAGACCTAATTGAAATAAAAATATAACAAAATATTATATTTTTATTTATTGTGAATTATCTCTGTCCTAGAACAACATCGCCACCCATTACTGCCCCCGAATGAAAGCTGTTCTTTATGGCATGTGGCACCACGCCGGCAGTCATCGGAAATTCAATAGGACCGGTGTTAACCACGCGGACTACGTTTCCCGAATCGGGGGTCTCCAAGATACAGAAGAAAGGGCGGTCCATACCGTCCTCGGTATATAGTTCAATCACTTGCTTGTTGTTATTCGGCCCCTGGAGTAGCTCAAGGCGGGCGTTGAGGGGACGCCCATCGGTTTGAAGATATACTTGAACCGAGTCCACGAAAGGATCAAACGGATAAGTGCGAAGAGCACCACCCTGAATAGTGGTTGAGGATTCCATGCATTCCGTGGAAGGAGCGTCTATATCAGTAGTAAATACATTGGCGGCAAACGGAAACTCGAGTTGACCAATATTGCGAATCGCAACCGTATTGGGGGCACGCGGAGTCTCAATCACCGCGCTGAATGGGCGAACATGACCGTTCTCAACATAGACGCGCATCTTACAAGGAGTGTTATCGGGACCATTCCAAAGCTCAATGTCCGCATCGAGGGGGCGGCCCTCCGTGGAAAGAACTATTTGTAATTGCTCGACAAACGGCGACTGATACGACCAGGTCCGTAGAGAACCGCCCTGCACGAGAATTGGCGCATTGTCTACAATGCTGTGTTTCTTTTTAATCTGTGTAGGGACGGTAGCGGTATCTTGTAATGTGGTGTGGTTTGGAGTATAGAGGTCGTTCGTACTCCGTAACTGGGTATTAGGTCTGTTGGGCTTGGTGATGCCCGAGATTGCTTGGAAAGCACTCGTAACATCGGGTCTAAATACAGCGGTTAGAAGCGTAGCAATAGAACCAGTCTTCATATAGTTAAGGTATGAACCGATGTATTTAAATCGCTTTTATATTAATTTACTTTAAATATTAGTTTATCAATATAAAAAAATTGCCTATCTGCTGCCGGTTTCATTTTCATGGTTATTTTTTGTCATTTTTTGTCATTTTTTTGTCCTCTTAGAGGTCCTCCCACGACTCTGGAACATCATCCTCCAGTGGTTCGGGGGCATTCGTGTTTTGAGTCTCGTTGATTGTCGCTGTGATATCATAACCTAAATAATCTGCGTTTTGACGGATTAGTTTGGGTGGCGAAGGTGGGTCACCCAGTTCTCCCCAATTGTTGGTCTCGGGCACTACGATAGTGAGTGCCGTTTTTTTGTTCGCGACCTCAATCAGTGAGACACTCTTGCGAGTTTTTTTTACCTTTTCAGTTACCTTCATATAATCATTGTATATTTTTTGAAGTTTTTTTGACTGCTTGTATCCGACGAATGTCTTGCTATCGGATGCCATACATTGCGAGATGCTCTTGTGAAGCTCGCGTTCGTCCTCAAAATCCACCTTACACGTTGATGGAATTACCTTCGTAATGTCCGCCTTGAGTTTCTTCTGTTCTTCCTCTAGTTTTACCAGGATGGTTTTCTGGTGAATGTCTCCACGCACCTTGGGAACGCTTGCGTTCTGTGTGATATTTACAATCGGAAGACGCACGAGGAGAATAGAGCGCCATTGCTT
>Ga0163111_10002297_pt1 | contig 12077 bp, 9 predicted proteins | sample CRUFie1St18metaG_FD_109645 | JGI IMG/M metagenome (GOLD analysis project Ga0163111, IMG submission 109645) | Marine microbial communities from the Costa Rica Dome - CRUD Field 142mm St18 metaG | ecosystem: Environmental > Aquatic > Marine > Oceanic > Photic zone | place: Costa Rica: the Eastern... | reverse complement strand
TTAACAACCAATTAGAAGTTATACCTTCAATTGGTAATTCTCTGGCAGGATAAATATCTAATAACAAAACACTGTCAAATTTGGATAATGAATTAGCAAATTCGTCAGCAAAATCCTTAGTTCTACTAAATAAATGTGGTTGAAAAATAACAGTAATTCTCTTGTTTGGGTAAATTTCTGAAATAGCATTCCAGACAGCATCAATTTCCTTAGGGTGATGAGCATAATCATCAATAAATATGAAATTATCCGTTTTAATCTTAATGGTGAATCTTCGCTCAACTCCTATATAACTCTCAAGCGAATTTCTTAAATTTACTTCATCACATCCTGTTTCTAATGCCATTGCAAAAGCAACAATTGCATTAGATAAATTATGCTTTCCAAGAGCAGGAAATTTTAAACTTTTATAAGTTGTTTTAGGAGTTTTTAAATCAAAAATATAATTACCCTTTTGTAGTGATAAATTTTGAGCATTATAATCAGAGTTGGAATCAAATCCATAACTAAGCCCAGGAAAATTGATGCTCTCGTGTACAAATAAATTATTTTTTGAAGGTAATAAATCTGAAAATTGCTCAAATGCAATTTTCAGATTTGTTTCGTTTTTATATACGTCTAGATGATCAGAATCCATTGATGTAATACAAGCTAAACTTGGATTTAAATGTAAAAAAGAACGATCAAATTCATCTGCTTCAACTATGCTAAATTCTGAACCCTTTTCAATGAAATTTGATTTATAATTTTCTGAAATACCTCCTAAAAAAGCTGTTACTTTTTGATTACTTTTCAACATCAAATGAGCTAAAATACTTGTTGTAGTAGTTTTTCCATGTGTTCCAGCAATAGCTAAACATTTTGTATCAGATGTTACAAGACCCAATACTTCTGCTCTTTTCAAAACTTTAAAATTATTATTTTTAAAAAAATTTAAAATTGAATTTGTTTTTGGAACTGCTGGAGTTGTTATGACCAAAGTTTTTTCTGAATCTAAATATTCTTTCTCTATGTAATTTACATCATCATTAAATACAATCTTTACCCCCTTCAAAATTAATGAATCAGTTATTTTACTTTTGTTTTTATCGTAGCCCGAAACATATTTATTCTTTTTGTGAAAATAGTTTGCTAGAGCACTCATGCCTATTCCTCCTATTCCTATTAAATAAATATTTTTTATTAAACTTAAGTTCATGTTTTTAATAAGGATATTACCTCTTTAACAATTTTTTCAGTTGCTAATGGCCTTGATAATTTTTTTATATTTTTTTTTAGTTTTTCTTGTAATTTTTCAGAATTCAATAGTTTTGAAAATTGATATTCAAAATCACTTTTTAATTTTGGTTCTGGAATTATTAACGCAGCTCCCTCATTAGAGATTTTCAATGCATTTACAGTTTGATGATCTTCAGCTACATTTGGAGATGGTATAAATATTACTGGCTTTCCAACAACGCACAGCTCTGAAATGGCAATAGCCCCAGCTCTTGAAATTATGAAATCTGATGCTTCATAGGCAAAGTCCATACGCTTTATATATGGTCTAATAATTATATTATCTCTTGATTCATACTTTTTATATTGGTCATAATATAAATCGCCACACTGCCATATCAACTGAATATTATTTTTATCGAAAAAATCTAATTTCTCTTCAACTAAACAATTAATTCTTTTTGCACCTAAACTACCCCCAATAACTAATAATGTTTTTAATTTTTTATTTTGTTTAAAATATATTTTCGCTTCACTTATATTTTGAACTTTTCTAAAAAAATTCTCCCTAACGGGATTCCCCGTTAATTTTATTTTATCGTTTGGAAAATAAAGGTTTAATCCACTATAGGCAACACAAATAGTATCAGCTTTCTTTGCCAAAAATCTATTAGTTATTCCAGGATAAGAATTTTGTTCTTGTATTAGAACAGGAATACCAATTATTGAAGCGGTATATAGTAATGGTCCACTTGCAAAGCCTCCTGTACCTATTACAACGTCTGGAACAAACCTCTTTAAAATTAAAAATGAATGAACAATACTCACAAATATTTTAATTGGTAATAGTAGATTTTTAAAAATATTAAATCTATTAAATCCGGAAATCCATAATCCGATAATAGAATAACCCTCTTTTGGCACCTTATCCATTTCCATCTTACCAATTGCACCAACAAATAAAAATTTTATTTTAGGAATTCTTTTCTGAACTCCTTTTGCTATAGCTAATGCTGGATAAATATGTCCGCCTGTGCCTCCTCCTGATATTATTATTTTATAATTCTCCATCAAAGAGTTTCTATTAAAATTTCTAATGGATTCTCTGAATCCTTAAAATTATTTCTTATTTCTTCTCTTTTTGAACTAACGCTTAGAATAATACCGATAGACATACATGTGACCCATATTGAAGTACCACCACTGCTAATTAATGGTAAAGTTTGACCTGTAACTGGAAATAGCTCAACAGCAACTCCCATATTCACAATTGATTGAAAAACTATTGGAATTCCAACAGCAACTGTTAATAATTTTCCGAAAATTGAATCTGATTTTTGAGCTACAATTAAAATTCTGAATAGTAAAAGTAAATAAAGAAGAAGTAAAAATAAGCCCCCTATCAAACCATATTCTTCAATTATAATTGCAAAAATGAAATCTGATGATGATTGAGGTAAAAAGTTTTTTTGTGTACTTTTCCCAGGTCCTAAACCATAAATACCACCACTTGAAATTGCTATTTTAGCCTTTTCAATTTGATAATCTTCGCGTTTTTCATCATCACTAATAAAGTTTACAATTCGATTAGTCCATGTATCTACTCTGTTTGGAAATGCTTTAGGAAATTTCATCGCAGTTATTATAAAAATTGAAAGTAAAACAATTCCAATAACAGAGATATTGATTAAGTATTTTAAAGGATATCCACCAATAAATGATACAATTAAAATCATTGAAAAAATTATAGCAGTAGTTGAGAAATTCGCAGGTAAGATTAATATCAAAACTAATAATATTGGCATCCAAAATTGTAAAATAGAATTATAAAAAGAAATTTCTTTATTAAATGTTTTTGATAAATAACGAGCGACAAAAATCATCAATACCAAAAAGGCAAGAGTTGAAGGTTGGAATGTAAAGCCTACTAAAGGAACCTGAATCCATCTGCTTGCATTAGCACCATCAATTATATTGCCCTGTAATAATGTAACAATTAATAATATTACTATCACTGGAAACATAAATATTGAAAGACCTCTGAAATAGATATATGGTATTCTATGAAAGCCATAAATAATGGAAAAACCTAAAATGAGATGAATAAAATGTTTTATTAGATAATTTAAAGTTTGACCGTTTCCTGTTGAATAAGCTAAATTACTAGCTGCACTATATACTGGTAAAAATGAAAATATTGCAAGCAAAGTTACAATTGCCCAAATCATTCTATCTCCCTTTATATAATTAAATTTTATATTCATTTATAATTTTCTAACTGAACTTTTAAATTGATGCCCTCTATCTTCATAATTTTCAAATAAATCAAAACTTGCACACGCTGGTGATAATAACACGTTGTCACCAGCCTCCGCTATTTGGTATGCCATATTAACAGCTTCAGACATTAACTGAGTTTCGAAAATTGTATCCACCATTCTTTCAAAATTTTCAAATAATTTTTGATTTGTTTTTCCCAAACAAATTATTGCTTTAACTTTTTCATTTACAAACGGATACAGGACAGAGTAATCATTGCCTTTGTCATCACCACCTACTATCCAAACGGTCGGATTATTCATACTTTCCAAAGCAAAATATGTAGCATTAACATTGGTTGCTTTTGAATCGTTTATATATTGAACTTTATTAATTTTAAGAACATATTCTAACCTATGTTCAGCCCCTTGAAAACACTTTAAACTTTCCCTAATAGTGTCTTTACGTATTTTAAGCAAATGAGCAACTGTTGCAGCAGCCATGGCATTTTTAATGTTATGTTTCCCTTCAAGGGATAAATTTGATATTGGCATGAGAATTGTGTTTTTTTTATCTTTTATAATAATTTTTTTGTTTTGTAAGAAAGTACCTCTTTCAAAAATTTTACTCAACGAAAAAGGGAACATTTGAGACTGAATATTATTTTTTTGCAAAAAATCGTCTATTACTGGATCATCAGCGTCATAAATAAGAAAATCTGATTTTTTTTGATTCATAATAATTTTAAATTTTGCAGCTTTATAATTATCAAAATTATTATTGTATCGATCAAGATGATCTGGTGATATATTTGTAATAACCGCAATTTTAGGACGAAAATTTTTAATACCATCTAACTGAAAACTACTGAGCTCTAAAACAAAAAATTCAGGATTTTTATGAATTTCCTTTGCAAAACTATTGCCAATATTACCAGCCATAATTGTACTTAGTTTAGCATTTTTTAAAATTTCATAAATCATCATTGTTGTTGTAGTTTTCCCATTACTTCCAGTTATCCCAATAACTTTTGATCTTGTAAATTGCGAAGCAAATTCAATTTCAGATAATACAGGAATTCCTTTTTGTAATAATTGTTTTACGATTGGAACTAAATAAGATATACCCGGGCTTTTCATCACAACATCAGCATTTAAAATTTTAGACGAAGTATGCTTCCTCTCTTCCCATTCAATTCCATTATGTATAAGAATTTCCTTATATTTTTTTTTGATAGTTCCATAATCAGAGACAAATATTTTGAATCCTTTTTCTTTTGCAAGTAATACTGTTCCTATACCACTTTCACCGCTACCAAGAACAACTAAGTACTTCATTTATCTAATTTTTAATGTTACAATTGTTAATATTGCAAGCAATACACCAATTATCCAAAATCTTGTTACAATTTTACTTTCGTGATAACCCTTTTTTTGATAATGGTGATGTAATGGTGACATTCTGAAAATTCTTATGCCTTTTCCAAACTTTTTCTTGGTGTATTTAAAATAACTAACCTGTAAAACAACAGACAAATTCTCAATAAGAAAAATTCCACAGAGTAGAGGAATAAGCCATTCTTTTCTAACTGCAATTGAAATTACAGCAATAATTCCTCCAATGGTTAAGCTACCTGTATCTCCCATAAATACTTGTGCAGGATATGCATTATACCATAAAAATCCTATGAGTGAGCCAACAAAAGCGGCGATGTAAATTGTAATTTCTTCAACTCTTGGTATGTACATTATATTTAAGTAATCTGAAAAGATTATATTACCTGAAACCCAAGCAAAAATCCCTAAAGTCAAAACAATAATTGCGGAAGTTCCAGCCGCTAAGCCATCAATTCCATCTGTTAGGTTAGCGCCGTTTGAAACAGCAGTTACTATAAAAATTACTATTGTAATAAAGATAATCCATGAATATGATTTTAAATTTGGACTTATCCATGTTAATAAATCAGCGTAGTCAAACTCATTGCCTTTAAAAAATGGAATTGTAGTTTTTGTTGATTTTGTTTCAGGGTAAAATTGTGATGATTTGATATTATCAACTTTTACTGTTTTATATGTTGATATTTTCTCTTTAATTGTTACGTCAGGATGAAAAAACAATGTTAGTCCTACAATTATACCAAGTCCAATTTGACCTAAAATTTTAAATTTCCCTTTTAATCCATTTTTATTATTTCTAAATTTTTTTATATAATCATCAATAAAGCCAATAGTCCCCATCCACATAGTGGTAATCAATAATAAAATAATATATATATTGTGCAACTTAGCTAGTAAAACGACAGGGATAATTGTAGAAAATATAATAATTACTCCCCCCATAGTTGGAGTACCTGACTTTTCTGCTTGTCCATCAAGACCTAAATCTCTTATTGTTTCACCTACTTGCTTTTTCTCAAGAAATTTTATTATTCTTTTACCAAAAATTGTTGATATTAATAGAGATATTATTATTGCTAAAGCAGCTCTGAAAGTTAAAAATCCAAAAAGAGAAGCACCAGGAATTTGATACTGATTTTCTAAATATTCAAACAAATAATATATCATACTAAAAACTTATTATAATTCTATTAAATATTGTTTTACAACTTCAATATCACTGAAGTATTCTTTTTTACCACAAATCTCTTGATAGTCTTCATGACCCTTACCAGCTATCAAAATAATATCACCCTCTTTTGCTAACTTACCAGCAGTTCTTATTGCCTCTTTTCTATCATTTATTAAAATAATCTTGTTAAAATATTTTGGATCTACGCCATTTTGAATTTCAGAAATAATAGCATCTGGATTTTCTGATCTTGGATTATCATTTGTTAAAATTACGGTTGTACTTAATATCGAAGCAACTTCACCCATTTTTGGTCGTTTTCCCTTATCACGTTCACCACCACATCCAAAAACAGTAATTATACTTTCATTGCCTGATCTTATATTATTTATAGTTTGTAAAACATTTTTTAATGCATCAGGTGTGTGAGCATAATCTACAATAATTGAAATATTTGAATTTGAAACATAAAAATCAAATCTCCCTGTTACACTATCCAAGTCACTTATTAATCTTAATAACTCTTCATATTCTAAATTTAAAATATCTGCGCATGCAAAAATTGCGGCTACATTATAAGCGTTAAAAACCCCTACAAGTTTTACCCAAATTTCACAATTGTTGATTTTTAACAACAATCCTGTGAATTGATTCTCAATAACTTTGACCTTATAATCAGCATTTGATTTTAAAGCGTATGAATAAACTTTAGCTTTAGTATTTTGTACCATTAAATGACCATTTTTATCATCAGAATTAAATAAAGCAAAAGCAGTTTTTGGAAGATTATCAAAAAATGACTTTTTTACGTCTCTGTAATCTTTGAAACTATTATGATAGTCTAAATGATCATGAGAAAGGTTAGTAAAAATACCTCCTTTAAATAATAAGGCTTCTGTTCTAAGTTGATCAATTCCGTGTGAACTAACTTCCATAAAACAAAACTCAACTCCTATCCTATTCATTTCATCCAAATAATAATTTATTGTAATTGGGTCTGGGGTAGTGTGATTAGTGTTATAAATATTATCGTGAACAATAATTTTAACAGTTGAAATGAGACCAACTTTATAACCTGCCGATTTAAATAGAGAAAATAAAAGTGTAGCAACTGTTGTTTTGCCGTTTGTACCAGTTACACCTATTAATTTTAAATTTTTGGATGGCTGATTGTAAAAATTTGAAGCTATAATTGCTAGTGCTTTTTTTGAATTTTCTACATGTACATAATTGACACCATTTTCTTTAGAATAAATTTCATTTTCATGAATAATTGTATTTGCACCATTAGCTATAGCTTGATTAATAAATTTATGCCCATCAATTTTAACTCCTTTAATTGCTATAAATAGATCTCCAGTTGAAATTCTTCTTGAATCAAATCTAATTTCTTTTATAGTTGAACTGGTATTTCCTGAAATTGAGATAATTGATACCCCAAACAATATGTCTTTTAATAAAATCATGACAATTCCAAAATAATTATTGTTTCTTTTTTACTATCGATTCCATTTTTAACCGATTGTTTTACAACTTTACCTTTTCCAATAATTTGAACATTAAAGTTCATGTTTTCTAAAATTGAAATTGCATCCATACCTGGCAGCCCTACAAGATTTGGTATTTGACTTTTATTGTCATGAACCATTTTAGAGTACTGATTATTTTTAGATTGTAAATGGTCAGAGTACAAATTGGCACTTTGAATTCTTTCAATTTTAGGTGTATTCGTGTATATTTTTTTTGCTATTTTTTTAAATACTGGACCAGAGACATCAGCTCCATAATATCCTATACTTTTATCAGGTTCATGAATAACTACAATACATGAATATTTTGGGGAATCATATGGAAAAAATCCTGCAAATGTTGAAATATAGTCTAATTCATCTTTGTTATTATAATTTTTTTGACATGTCCCTGTTTTACCAGCCATTGATAAATTTTCTGAATACAGTGCATGCGCAGTCCCATTAGGTTTTTCAACAACATTCTTAAGCAAGGCCTTTAACTTGTAAATTGTTTCAGGTTTACATATTTGAGGGTTAATTATTTCCGTATTGAAAACCTTAATAGTCTTATTAATCGATTTTACTTTATTTTTAAAACGTGGCTTTACCATTTTCCCTTCATTTGCAATTGCATTATAAAACGTAAGAATTTGAAGAGGGGTAAATTCAACTCCATATCCAAAAGCCATCCATTGTAGTGAAATACCGCTCCAAAGATTATTTTTTTTCCTTGGATCTGGTATAATTGGGTTTCCTTCACCTTTTATTGGTAATGATAAAGGTTGATTTAAATTCATTCTATACAATCCATCAATAAAATCTGTGGGTTTATCTTTGTATGAATTATAAATAGCTGTAACTAATCCTGTATTTGAAGAAACTTCAAAAGCTTCACCAACAGAAATCATACCATATCCGCCTTTTTTCGAATCCTCTACTCTTTTATCATAAAAAGTTAGAACTCCATTTTTTGTATTAACAATTGTTGTAGTGTCAATTTTATTATCATCTAAAGCAACAGCTAGAGCCATTAATTTAAATGTTGACCCTGGTTCATGGGATTCAGCAATAGCATAGTTTAATCGCTCAGAGTAATATCCTTTTGAATTTTTACCAAGGTTTGAAATTGCTCTAATTTTTCCAGATTTAGTTTCCATTACAATTACTGAACCATGATCAGCTTTGTATAGTTCTAATTGTTCTAATAGCGCATGATGAGCAATATCTTGAATATTAACATCAATAGTTGTGTATAAATCAAAACCGTCTTTAGGATCATTTTGATTATAATCTTCTATTGGTTTCCATTTACCGTTACCGATACTTTGTTTTAGCCTGTTTCCTTCAATTCCGCGCAAATATTTTTCACCAAAAGCACCATCAATTCCAACACGAATAGTGTGTCCATTGTGGTCTATTTTTTCATATCCAATCGATCGTCTTGCGACCTCTCCAAAAGGATATTCCCTTTTTGTTGATTGCTCAACAATTAAACCTCCTCTGTATGCTCCTAAATTAAGTAAAGGAAAGGATCTAAATCTGAGGTATTCAGAATAACCCAAATTCCTGGCAATTAAAAAATATCGGTGATTGTTTTTACGGGCCTTCCTCAAGTTTTTTTGTAATTCAATTGAAAAGTCTTTTGCCCTGTAATGGTTAGAATTAAAAAAATTAGAAATTGAATCAGATAAAGCCTGAACATGTGTTTGAAAATTTTTATTTGATGGGGTAACTAAATCAATTCTAATATCATACTTTGGAACTGATGTGGCTAGTATACTCCCGTCATGAGAATATAAATTACCTCTATTTGCAGGTATACTAAAATCTTTTATAGTTCTAGAAACAGCCAATGATCTGTATTTATCCCCTTGAACAAATTGAATATCAAACAGCTTAAGAATAATACAAAACGCAAACAAAAATATACATCCAGAAATGAAGTATAATTTTTTTAATATTCCAGTCTCTTTATCTAACATTAAGGATTATTTTTTTTTAAGTCTATTAAAATTTTAACCGGTGGATCTTCTGAAGGATATATATCAATTTCTTTCATTTTTTCTGTTAAAAATGATTCCATTTTTATGCTAATTAATTCAGACTTGATTTCAACGTAATTAGATCGAAGAGCTTTAACCTCCTCGTTAAGCTTTGAAATTTTATAAACTTTACTATCTGCATTATGCGAACTAGCAATTACTATTACAGCTAGAGAAGAAAAGAATATTATAAGACTCCATTTTTTATACGCTCCGTTATCAATTAGAAATTTACCTTTTAAAACACTATATATTATTTGTTTCATCTTAAATTATAATTTTTCAGCTATCCTCAGCTTAGCACTTCTCGACCTATTATTTATTTCAATTTCAGTTTCAGTCGGAGTAATTAACTTACCTACTTTTTTAAATGGAACTTTATAATTTCCGAAAATATCACGATTTGGTTCACCGTTAAACATTCCATTTCTTATAAATCGCTTTACTAAACGGTCTTCCAAAGAGTGGTATGAAATAACACTAAGCCTACCTCCAGTTTTCAATATTCTTTTTGCATCTATCAAAAAATATTTTAATGCTTCTAATTCATTATTAACCTCTATACGAATAGCTTGAAATATTTGCGCAAGAATTTTGTTGTGCTTTGCTTTTGGTAAATATGTTTTTAATGTTTCTTTCAATTGAAATGTAGTTTTTATAGGACTTAATGATCTTGCCTCAACAATTGCCCTGGCCAGAGCTGGAGCTAATCGCAATTCACCATAATCTCTAAATAGATGTTTTAAATCTGATTCCTTATATTCATTTATAATTGTTTGAGCAGAAATTTGATTTTCTTGGTTCATTCTCATATCTAATGGTGCATCAAATCTAATTGAAAACCCACGATCCGGAGAATCAAACTGATGTGAAGACACACCAAAATCAGCTAATATTCCGTCAACAGAATTTATACCTTTAAATTTCAAAAACCTTCTCATATGCTTGAAATTTTCATTAATAAGTAAAAATCTAGAATCACTTATATTATTTAAAAGAGCATCTTTGTCTTGATCAAATGCAATTAATTTGCCTTTAGAGCCGAGATTTTCTAAAATCCCCCTACTGTGGCCTCCTCCTCCAAAAGTTACATCAACATATACACCATCATTTTTTATACTTAAACCAGTAACGGCCTCTTCCAACATGACTGGACTATGATAACCCATATGATTCATCTTGACCCATTACATCTTCAGCTAAATCAGCAAAATCATTCGAAGCATCGTCAATAGCTTTTTCATACTTATCCTTATCCCAAATCTCAATTATATTAACTGCGGAGGTTAATATGATATCTTTTGTAATTCCAGCAAAAGCTGTTAACTCTTTTGGTATTAATATTCTTCCAGAAGCATCTAATTCAATAAATCGAACACCAGCAGTAAATGCTCTTATGAAATCATTGTTTTTCTTTTTAAAACGATTTAATTTATTGACCTTTTGCATTAAACTTTTCCACTCAACTAAAGAATAAAGTTCTAGACATGGCTGAAAGACTGCACGCTTTAAAACAAAGCCGCTACTTAATGAAGAAGCTAATTGCTTTTTGAGGCCAACTGGAAGCATCAAGCGGCCTTTAACATCGGCTTTACATTCGTACGACCCAATAAGTGTTTGCATTGCTTAATAATTAAATTGGCGGTTTAACTATATCAAATTTAGAAAATATTTCCCACTTTTTACCACTTTTTACCACTTTGTTAATAAAATTCTACGAAACGCAAAATACATCGATAAAAGACATAGCTTTTTTAAGCTATATTATTGAATATCAATATTTTATATTTAAATAATAAAAATTAACATTATACTCTATTTATTAAATAAATTTTAAAAAATTAGACTATTTAAGATCCTGAAAAACTATTAAAAAGTGCTTTTGAAATATGTATTTTTAAATATTTATTAAATAAATTTGATTAGCTTTGCTGATAACCAATTACTCAATAGTCTTTATGAAATATGCCTTAAAGAAAGACGGAAAATTTAATTATACCGAGATTGGTGACGGTCGCCCTATAATTATACTTCACGGGCTTATGGGAGGACTCAGTAATTTCGATGGTGTAATACAAAAATTTAGTAAATCTGGATACAAATTGGTTTTACCTGAGCTACCCTTGTACACGCAGAGCTTAATAAATACAAACGTTAAAAACTTTGCAAAATACTTAAGAGATTTCATAGAATATAAGAATTATGAAAACATTATTCTTGTTGGTAATTCTTTAGGAGGACACATTGGACTTTATTACACCAAACTAAATCCGAATCGAGTTTCTGGGCTAGTAATTACAGGAAGCTCGGGCTTGTATGAAAGTGCTATGGGTGGTGGCTATACAAAAAGAAGTGATTATAATGTAATAAAAGCTAAAGCTGAGGAAGTTTTTTACGATCCTGCAGTTGCAACTAAAGAAATAGTTGATGACGTTTACGAAACTGTTAATGACAAAAGTAAGCTTATAAAAATATTAGC
>Ga0163111_10002295_pt1 | contig 12091 bp, 12 predicted proteins | sample CRUFie1St18metaG_FD_109645 | JGI IMG/M metagenome (GOLD analysis project Ga0163111, IMG submission 109645) | Marine microbial communities from the Costa Rica Dome - CRUD Field 142mm St18 metaG | ecosystem: Environmental > Aquatic > Marine > Oceanic > Photic zone | place: Costa Rica: the Eastern... | reverse complement strand
CGATTCTCGTTATTTTATTTATTTTTTTTGGGGGGGGGGCGTGAGTCATCAACGACCAACAGACCCTTTTTGTGTCTTTCTCTTCTCGTTACTTCTTTTCCACGAGAATTCGGCACGCGCACACAAAAACAGCACCACACGCAACAAAATGGCATTCAGCATGACCTCCGCGCTCTCTTCGAGAGTCTCCGCGACGACGTCCTCTCTTCGCACGCAAAGAGTGCAAAAGAGGCAGTCCGCTTCGTTCAAGTGCAACGCTTATGACGAAGCGGAAATTGATAAAAGGTACCCACAAGGGGGCTCCGTCTACAAGGTATGTTTTTCTTTCTTTTCCCGATCTCTCTCTTCCTCTCTCTCTCTCTTTCTTTCTCTCTCTCTTTGTCGTTTAAGTCGCGATACGAACGACGACAACGCGACGTTCGCTCGTCGTCGTCGTCGTCGTCGTTGCTTCTTTGCAAAGAGTAGCATCTCGCTCAATTTTGATCGATCGTTTTTTTCCTTCCTTCCGGTTTCTCTTCGGCGATACGAAATCTTCGGGGGCGACGAATTTTTCTTTCTTTTTTTTTCAAAAGAAGAAGAGCGAAAAAGAGAGAGCGTTTGACGGGTGCCGATGGATGATTTTGACAAATATTGTTTTTCTCTACTTTTATTCATGCAAACAGGTTACATTAGATTGCTCAACCTCGAACATCTCGCTTGGTTTGCTCTTGAAACCAGGGGAGGATGGAAGACCGGTGGTGAGAACCGTTCGCCCGGGGGGTAAAGCTCTCGGTAAAGTGCAAGTCGGCGACTGCATCTTAGCAACGTCATACATTGAATTGGGTAACGTCTCGGAAAAGTCCTGGGGTTCAGTGCAGCATGGGTGGTGCGATACCGCGGAGGTGACCTACGACCAGGCGAATGCGGCGATGACGACAAACACAAACAAGATAAGCATGATTTTGGATTCGGATTACAAGCCGGCAAGCGGACCGAAGGCTGTGACATCAACCAACAGTGAAGACGCCAAAGCGTGGGCGAAGAAAAAAGCGGCCGAATTGAGGGCGAAGAGAAGCAGATAAACGCTTAAAATGAATTTCTAAAACTCTCTCTCTCTCTCTCTTTCTTTCTATGAGTTTGTCAGTGAGAGTGTGCAAATGTTAGCATGCGACAAAAAGGAGAAGAGATTTTAGAAACAGAGAGATGAAAGAAACAACCTTTTTTTTATTTTACAAAAAAGCAAGTTTAAAATCGACAACAACTCTAGAATTCTCGTTCGCGCGCTCACGCTTTCTATTCATACTATTCTATACAGCTGTTGGATGCCATGTTGCAGAAACGTGCGATGGCATTTCTAAATTGCGTGATCGCGTGATTACAGTTGAAAATTCCCAAGGTCGATATTAGTTACAGGGGACGTCGCACGAGACTGGACACGCCGGACCTTTACTATCTCTGGCACCAGCTTTAGAAATCATGAATTCCTTGTTCTTCTCGCACCAACCGTCTTTTGCCCATTCTGTACACTCGTCCCATTCGTCTACGCACTTCCCGTGTTGTTCCGTGCGTCTCGATAACGCCGGCATCGGTAACGGCTCGGTAAACATCCCGTCGAATTTTGCAACCCGTATCCACTTCACCGCAGTCCATTTTTGCCCTTTGATCACTGGGCACGCGCCGTGTAAACTCCCCATGTCCAGTTTATAATCCTCTGTTAACGACCAAAATAACAGAGCATCGCCTTTGACGGATTTAACCGGTAAGCCGGTTTTGGTACAATCGGACCACTCATGAGGGTTACCTTCTTCAGGCAAATCAAACGTATCTGCTCTCGTACCTCTCGGGAATATAGTTTCTCCACCTTCCTCGGTGTTTTCCAAGTAAATCAACATGGTCGCCATGCGTTGGCCGCCCCTTTTCGGAGAAGGATTGACCGCGTCGTGGAAGTAATCAAAGTGCGGATCGTATTTCTGACCAATATCGTAGCGCAAGATCTGCATGCCTTCACCGTTTGGTTCTGGCGTGCCCGAAGCCGCGGCAATTCTATATTCGATATCTTCTAAAGTTTTATCCGCGGCTTTGCGAAGAAACATCCCGGCTGAAGTTCGGATGGTCGAAGGCACTGAGGTTCCTCCGGAGCCAACCACCGTACTCGGCGCTAACTCTGCTTTGGCTAACTTCATCAAATGATCGCACTCGTCCTCCGTGAGAAAGTTTCTAAACAAATACGCTTTAGGTTTCACCTTACTCAACACCAACGGTGGTGTTTTCGGAAAGCCCGGTACATCTCTGAGCAAGTGCGCTTGCCCGTATACGCTCTTAGGAAAAGTTTCTGGCGTTTCTGTTTCTATCGTCGTTGGCACCACGCTTTCACCACTACCCGTCTCAATTAGACGTCTCCTTTTCTCATCCTCGTCCTCATCCTCGTCGTGCGATTTTTCCCTTTCAATCGCTCCGTCCAAAGCTTCTTGTATCTTCTCCTCCACGTCTAACGTATCTCGCGGCTTCTCTTTGCCGTCTGTATCTTCCAAGTGCGCATCCAACTCCTGTCTCGTTCTCTCGTTCTCTTCGTGCTCCATTTGTAGTTTCTTCTTCATCTCGTATGCCTCTCTCTTCTCTCGTGCTTTCTCGTGAATGAGGCTTTCCAATCGACCGAAAGGACCTCGGAACTTCGGACCTTGAACTTTTCTTTCTTGGTCTTCTTCTAATCCATGTCCTACGTTTCTTCTGTACGCTCCTGCCAACGGACCTCTCATCCTCCTGTTCCTCCGCTTGTCTTCGTCGACCTTCTCCTTCTCTTCGTCGTCGTCTTCTTCGTCTTCCCGACGATGGTATTCCGATGCCAGAGACGGAATCTTTTCTTCTTTTCTCTTTTCTCTCTTCACCAATTCGTTCATCACTCTCTCTTCCACCTCTCGTCTCATCTGCTCTCGATTCGATTCCAAACTTTGCTCGTTGGAGAGCATCGCGACGGTTAAAAAAGACGCCCAGAGGAAACAAATCGCCGCGAAGAACCACGGAGTCGAGTTTCGCAAGACCAAGGACGGAGAGCTTTTCTCCGATTTCCGGAGTAAGCGAGATGACACCATAATCTCTCGTCGCTTATTCTTTGCCGACAATTCTTAATTGCGTTTCTTTCTTTCTTTCTTTCTTTCTTTCTTTCTTTCCAATAATGGTCTCTCAAATCTCTTTCTTCTTCTTTGATTTTGGAAAAAAAGACGAAAAAAAATGGTGCCGACATAAAACACACACAACAAGTGAACATTATTATTGTTTCGTTTTTCAACGACACAACAAACAACAACAAAAATGCTGGTCAATACTACTACTACTGCTACTACTACTGCTACTACTACTACTACTACTAATACGACGACGACGACGACGACGAGACGACGACGAGGCCAAAACGCGTCGACCAACCCGGGTCTGGAGGAAATCGAGGTCGACGCGGACGTTTTGAGAGAGAGTTTAAAGTGCGAATTGTGCAAAAATCTGTTGAGAGATGCGAATACGGTGGTACGATTGATGAGTTTTTTTTTAAAGTTTTGGTTTCGTTGGATGCTCATTCTTTTTCTTCCACCGCGCTTCTTTTGATGGGTGGGAAAACTGACGATATTTTCTCTCGTATTCGCACGCACAGACGGAGTGTTTGCATTCATTTTGCTTCGATTGCATAAGTTCAAAGATAATTGTGGGAAAAAACAATCTCTGTCCGGCGTGCCCGAGCGAGAAGACGACTCAGAGTTTAGGCGTGAACCCATTCTTGGACAAGAAGATTATCACCGACGGGAGGAAGAATCATCTGTGTCAAACGTTTAGAGAAATGTTGTCGACGGAGAGAGAAAGATTGGGAACGAGCGCGAAGAAAGATATGGAAGAGCGTAGTAGAGATACGTAGTCGGTAGAATGAATAGTACGTCATGATTATTAGCAAATTAGAATACAATAGTTTTACAATAGCTGTGCGCCCCTTTCGCATTACCTACTTTATTTCTTCGGCTTGCGTCTGCTACGAATAGATTGCAACTCACTCTTCGGCTTCTCACCCTCACCACTTCTATTAACTCTTTCTTTTTTCGTCATCGTCCCAATTAAATACGGAAATAGTGGTAACGTTTCCCACTTCTCGTCAACTTCTATTGGATTGAACATTTGCCTCGTCGAGTTATTTTTCAAAATATTAACCAACTCGTCCGATTTTGGCTCGATGAAAATCATCGCCGCCTGGCCGTCTGATTTCAGAATCCGCGCGCTTTCCGCCAAGACCTCGCTTAAATTCCCTTTTTCCTTGAGCATTCTCGTAAACGCCCCAGTGCTTACCACCGCGTCTATCGACTCGTCTCTCATCCCGGTCAGCGTCTTCTCATACGCCGCGGTTTCAATCTGCACGGGAATATCCGCTTGTACCGAAATCTGTCCTAATAAATCGCCTTTCACTTCTGGTCCTTTATACGTAACAAATTTTACGTTTTTCGGGTAGTAATATAAATTCCGTCCGCTGTTTCCACAATCGTACTCTAACACTCTCGCGTCCTGTTGAAATATTCGTAGATTGAAGAATTTCGCGGCTATGTATTGCAAGCGAAGGTAGACGATGAGTCGGGCGACGGCAAAGCCTACGCCTACTCCCAAGAACAGAGCGATTGGGTAAGTGACGTCTACTACATCTGTTGGCGGTGACACATCTTCTACTGCTTTCGTTTTTTGCGTGTTGTTGCCGTTTCTTTCCTCCATCACACCTCGTCTTCCCCTAAAATGGATTTTGGTGCGTCTGTCGAGAGACGACGACGACGACCACGAAGAGGAAACCAAAGAAGAGCCGCGCGGTCCAGCGTTTTTCTTCTTGCTCGTCGTTCTTCGCGATATCCTCACCATTTTGTGCGCGGCTTTTGAGCAGCCAGCGGTGGTGGTGAGTGCAGACAAAACCATTTTGGTGTGTGTGCGTTTGCGTGTGTGTGCGCAAAGATAAAAAATGATGGTGAAAATTTTTTATTTTTTATTTTTTATGGACTGATGGATGTCGATGATCGATGATAAAAAATGATAAAAATAATGAAATGAAAACACGAGATGGTTTTTCATTTTTGGTGCGCGTTTGGTTGGTGTTTTCTTCTCTTCTTCTTTTGGAATCTTTTTTTCTTCGTACAAAACATTGCGTTGCAAAAGAAGAAGAAGAAGAAGAAGAAGAAGCATGTTCTTCTCGGCTCGACTGGCCACGACGCGTGCGATCCCCTTCGAGGATCCGGGGAGGAGCAGAAGTAAACGGGCGGGCGGTGTCAGTGCGGCATCCGGTACGTCCTCAGGAGTGGAGGGGAAGAGGAGTCACGCAAAAGTAATCGTCAAAGTCCAACCGACGCAAACTTTGTCGGACGTTTCGAAAGAGAATGGGGTATCTGTTCGAGATATCGTCCGGTTAAACGGGTTGGGAACGCGAAGGACGTTACGGGTTGGAGAGGAGCTGATCGTGAGTGATTTTGGTGGCGAGGAAGAGGATGTTAAAGTCATTGAACGCGCGGAGTTGCTCACCGTAAAAACTAAGACGAAGGAGAAGGAGAAAAAGGCGGATAATGCGTCTTCAACTATCGTCGTCCCTCAAAATGCAACCACTTCGATACCGTTTACAACGTCCTTTGGCGTCGGCGTCGGAGCAGCAGTGTTGAGCATGGCGTTAGTCGCGACAAATATCGGGCGAAGTGGTAAGAGAGAAGATGAAGACGTTATTTTGGAAGAGACGAGTAGTAGACGTAATAGGAGTGGTAGTACTAGTACTAGTGGTAATAGTAACAGTGATAGAAGTGGTAACAGGAACAACAGTTCGTTCCCGGTGCAAGAAGAAGTGGTAGAAACAGTAGGGGTCGAGAAAGAAGTAGAAGAAAAAATCACGGTACAACCAGCTGCTGTCGAAGTCGCTCCTTCTTCTTCTTCGTCTCCGGCGCCTTTGGAAAGACTGAAAGGATGGATGGATGAGAGGGACATGGAGGAAAACTTCGAAAGTTCGATCGAAGAATTTAAAGCCAAGCTGGCGGCGGCGCAAGACGCGCTCATCGTGTTGCAAGATCAAATGGAACGGAGCAAACGAAATAAGAACAACCAAAAGTGGTAATTTAGTACTTATGATTGTATATATTTGATAAAAAATTCGCATTAACAACATTTTGGGCACGTCCATTCCTTTGGCGCTCGTCGCAACGCCGGTTTGCAACATTTGCCGTGCGCAAAGCAATTACACTCGACACATCTCATTGTGACTTTTACAGCGTCATTGATCTCGTTGCATAACACGCATGTCGTGTCTTTAGCATCGCTTTTCTTCTTTTCTGTCTTCTTCGTTGTCTCGGCATGACCAACAACAGTGCTCACTTTTTCTTCTTCTTTGTTATTCTCTCTTTCCGCGGCTTCGAGCAAAAGCTTTCGCAATTTCATCGTCTTCTTCCTTTCTTTGAGCAAAGCCAACTGCGTTTGCTCCAGAGCGTCGTGTAATTGCTCAAACTTCATAGCCAACGCGTACGACATACTCTTCTCTTTCTTCTTGTTATTTTTTGACGTTTTCTTTGTTTTCTTTGACTTTTTCGCCTTGATGCAAATCGTCGCCGGAGATTTGTTACCATTTTTCGTCGATGAAGGCGTCTTTGCATTCTCCTTGTCTTCTTCAAATTCTTCTTCTTGGTTTTCATTGTTGTTTGAGTTTTCCGCATTGCTCAACCATTCCATCACTGCTCTTCCGGGCGTCACTTGAGGCTCCGCCAATTTTTCAAGTGCCTGGGCGAGTTCCATCGATGTCGGCTGCGACGCCAACAACTTTTCACAATCGTCCAAACATTTCGTCGCCGCGATGTCATCTTTCTCATCTTCCTCTTTGGTTTCAAACAACGCGTCGCGAATGGCTTTCGCGTTCGGCGTCGATCGAAACAAATCGAAGCCTTCAAGGTTGAAAATCTCGTTCCCGGTCGTATTCGCCGGCGTGTTGTTCGGCGCTTGCGGCCGGCTTTTCAACCCACCACTCGTTAACGGAGCCGTCTTATTCGTCTTGTTCGTCTCTACCGACGACGACGGCGATGGCGTCATATTGGAGTTGTTCGTTATATGTGACTTCTTCGTCGCCGGCGTATCTTGCACTTTCCTCGCACCCGATTTCCTTGTTGGCGGCGTCGTATCGTCGTCCGAACACGCTGGTTTAAACGATACTGATGAACGTCTCGGTTTCTTGTTATTGCTGTTCTCTTGATCTTTTCCCGAAGACGTCGGCGTCGTTGTCGATGCACTCGTCGTCTTATTACACGTAAATGATATCCTCGACGGCTTCCTTTCTCTTTTCCCGCTTAACACCGGCAACCCCCAGGACTCTTGCGCCAATCTTTCGGCTTCTCCCATTTTCCTTTTCAAAGACCCGCTGATCATGCACGTCACTTCGGGCGTGCCGGTTTTGTTTTTTGGAATCAATTTCACTTGAAATTCCTCCTCGTTCGCGAATGATATCGATTTTCGTCTCGGCGAGTCTTGACCGAATCGAGCGGCTAATCGTAATTCGAGAGGTTTCAATGCCGATTTATGAGGTGATTTCGGCAACATCCCCTCGTTCACTTGCTCTTTCTCGGGCGTGCATTCTGGCTCTTCGTTTTCATCGTCGGAGAACTCCTCTTTTTTTTTGTTCTCCTTCTTCGTCTTCTCGCTCGCGCTGTTGCTGTTATTCGAAGTCATCGATTCCGAATTCCCTTTTGGTGGTTTCCCCGATGACAACTTCCGCGACGACGACATCGTGTTGGTTGTGTTCTCATCGCACGACGCCCCCGACGACGCCCCAGACGGATACAGTTTCGCGTGCATGGAAGGCGACACCGCTCTCACCACGTTCTCCAACAGCGGCGAGGACGCCATAATGTGTGTGCGCACGACCCCTTTAATAAAAGCGAGAGAAATGAAGAGATATAGTTTTCGAGAGACCTTTTTCCCCCTTTTGGAAAAACGAACTTCTTCTTTGTCATTTGTCGTTTGTGTTTTTTTTTCGGTTTTCAAACGTCAAAGATTTTTGATTTTTGCCACATTTTTGACATAAGGTGAGAAAAGGAGGGAGAGAGAATAATACACAATGAAAAAAGAAGAGGAAGAAGAAGAGTACGCGTTCGGAACGGTGGTGGTGTTGAAAGAATCCTTCGGGTTTCTGCGCTTAACGCACGATTATTACGACGACGATTCAGACGACGAAGTCGTGGAAGAAGGAAAACCATCGACCTCGTCGAGAGATGATGATGAGGACGATGATGGTGATGAAGATGACGACGAGACGACGACGAAATCGGCGCGGGTGATGGCGACTCTGCGAGCTCAAGCGCAATTGTTTTTTCACATCACGGAGTACTTTAAAAATCCAGAGTTGGAGAAAGAATTGCTCGAAGAAGGCGCGGAGGAAGAAGAATTCGATCGACCGCTGATGCCGGGAGACGTGGTAAAATTTAAAGTCACCAGGGGGTCCTCTGGCGGAAAAGGTGGCGGCCAGAAACGAGAAAAAGAAGGCAAGACGCACAAAGCGATGGACGTCATGCGATGTTCGAGAGAGGATTTGAGAATAAAAATTGTTCGAGAAAAGGTGGAAGGAATTGTGAAAAGAGGACTGAAAGGTAAAACGAAGCAAGAGGCGTTCGGTGGGTGCGTGTCGTGTTCTTTATTAGGAGACGAGGAGGAGAAGCTCGAGCTCGAGTTCTCCGGCGCGAACGTTTTAGAGAGTTGCAAAAAAAAGTTGAAGCAAGGAATGAAAGTTTCGTTTAGTATAGGAAGAGAACCGACGACGAAAAAATACGTGGTCGTAGACATCGCGCCGATAGTTGAAGAGAAGATAACGAAGAAGAAGGAAGAGGGAGAAAACGAAGAAAACAAAGAGGCGGCGGATGAAGAAGATGAATATTTCCAAGAGATTCCAACATCCTATGGACGCGTCAATAAACTCTCGCAATCGTATGGATTTATTCAAAAAGTGCACGGTAGAATGTATTTGCACAACAGTAGCAACAGAAGAGACGACCAAGGTTTATTCTTCCATTACACGGCTTTAAGAGACAAGACGGACTTAGGAAAGTTAAGCGTCGGCGCGCCAGTGAGTTTTGAAATTGTTAAGGTGAATGCAGGTAATGGTAAAGGGAAGAAAATAAACGCGATTAACGTGCGCTTGTGCGACGAAGAAACCGTCCGAGCGGTTGAGTCGGAACTCAGACTTCAACGTAAACTGGCTGAGAAGGAGAAGAACGCCGCTTTGCTCGATAAAGACGGCATTGACGGCGACTCATGGGGTAAGAAGAAAGTAAACGTCGACGAAAACAACAATAATGAGGCTACCAACGGTGGCGGTAAAAAATATGTAGAAGCACCAGCATCCGTGGAAGAAGAAAACGCGTTGTTAGAACAACAACAACAACAACAACAATCGTCGCGGGAATTGGGTAAAATTACCGTAGTCAAGAACGGGTTCGGTTTCATCAAATGTGAAGAACGCGTGGAGGATGTGTTTTTCCATTTCACGCAATTGAAGAATTTCGAAAACCCAAAGGTTGGGAAAATTGTTCAATTCACCGTCCACAGGGATCAAAAAAGAGATACCTTGGTCGCGCACGACGTGTGCGAAGCTCCAGAAGGCACGAAGGTTGTCTTTGAAACTGTCGACGAACGAAGCGTTCGAGGCGTATGTAAAGAGCGCTTGGTCTTTATGTCTGGGAGAAGTTTCGGCAAGTCGTCGTTTTCGTCCAATCCGAGCAACGTCGGAACAATTGTTGTCGAAAGCGCGGATGAAACTTCGCAAAGTTATAAATATAAAACTGTCGTTGATAGAAACTGCAATCCCAAACCCGGAGATTTGGTTTCTTTTTGCATCGCCACCGATAAAAGAGACGAGAGTAAACAGTTTGCGACTAAAGTGAAATTGGTTCAATTTACCGGCACCGTCGTGAGCACGAAAAGCGAAGGTTCTTACGGGTTCCTCTCGCACAGCGACCCAGATACCGGCGAAGTCGGGAAAGCATTCTTCCACGGCGCCGACGTGGATGGCGGTATAACTTTATTCGAAGGCGACGAGGCGATGTATTTCGTGAACCAGTCGCAAGGTGCGAATAAAGAGTACACGGCGAAACGAATTAAACGCACGAAAGAGGGTTCAAATGCGGGCGTTTTGACGCCAACGCGTTCAAACTCTGCTATGGGAAGTGATAGCGGACGCGATTCTCCCAGGCCGCAATTCGTAGGCTCTCAATTCACGCTTTCGAAAGGCCCAGATGGCACTCCGGGCTTTAGTAGAGGACGAGGGAAAGGTCTCGCAGAAAAAGCGACCGCGGCGGTGTCGAGATTGAAGTTGGATGCCGCGGAATTCGTCATCGGTGGAAACCACACAAACACGTCCTCTGTTTCAGCATCTCTTGGGTCTAAAGATGAGCTATCCGCGTTTGAAGACGCTGAGGAAGAAATAGAACTGGAGAAAGAGGAGGAGAGTTAGATATTTTAAATAAAGTAATAGTAGATTTTGGTCAGTTACCTAGACAAAAGAGCATGGTAAAACATAGAATCACGCGAGATGTAATATAAAAAGTATTATCGCATCGCAATAATCGTTCGTGTATAAACTTATATTCTAATGCAACACACGCACGGCACATTATTCTGGGGTATAGGTTTTTGTTTCTCATCTTATTCAATAACATCAAATTTTTTATTACCGATTATTCTCTTTCCACGACTGCGGCCGCACCCATCCCGCTTCCAATACACATCGACACCACTCCGAGCTTACACGATGCATCTCTGCTATGCATTTCATGCAACAAAGTCGCCATGCACCTTGCACCGGTTGCTCCTAACGGATGCCCAAGTGCAATAGCTCCTCCGTTTACGTTTACGATATCTTTGTTCAACTTTAAATAGTTCACGCAATACGACGCTTGACTCGCAAACGCCTCGTTCAATTCGAACAAATTTACATCCGAAACTTTCACGCCGGCTCTCTCGCATGCATCCGGAATCGCCACGACTGGACCAATTCCCATAATTTCCGGCGGGCATCCAACCGCGGTGAACGATTTCCATTTGCCCATAATTTTCAAACCATTCTTCTTCGCGTACGATCGTTTGCACATAAGAACTACTCCAGCGCCATCGCTGACTTGACTCGCGTTCCCAGCCGTCGTGCTCCCGCCTTTTTTAAACACTGGTTTCAATTTTGCTAAATTTTCCATCGTCACGCCTTCTCGAATCCCATCGTCCTCGGTGACGACGATCTCTTTCTCCTCTTTCGTGTCTTTATCGATAATTTTCGTTACCACTGGGACAATTTCACTCTTAAACTTCCCACTCTTCCTCGCTTTCGCGGCTCTCCGATGACTTTCCGCCGCAAACGCGTCTTGAGTTTCCCTAGAAATGTGCCACTTCGCGGCTACGTTTTCGCTCGTCACTCCCATAGGAATCAAACAATTCTGCGCGTTCGTCACACTCGCCGCTTTCGGATTGAATCCCCCATCCCACTTCATCGGATTTTTACTCATCGTCTCCACGCCAGCCGCAATGCCCACCTCGTAATATCCGGCTTTAATCGCGCTCGCGACGTCTGCGCACGCTTGCAAACCGCTCGAACACTGTCTATTTACCGTCCTCACCGGAACTTTCACCGGGAAACCGGCTAAAAACATTCCAATCCTACATTCGTTCGCTCTTTGACTCGAATCTCCTAAAACTGATCCGACGACGACGTCTCCGATATCGTTCGCGTCCACGTTCGTCTCTCTCAAACACGCGCGTAAAACCGTTGCCACGAGATCATCCGCGGTGGTGTCTTTCAATCCACCTTTTCTCGCGCGAGTTATCGGCGTTCGCAGCGCGCAGACGATGACCACGTCGTCCGGGTGTTTCGACGCCTGTTTGAGTAAAATACATTGGATCGGTGTTGTTTTGTGTCAGTGACTGCGTGTGCTCGACCGAGGAAGAGATGGAAGAAGGTTGGACGACGACGACGAGAACGACGCCTTTCCGCCGCCTTTCCGCCGCCGCCGACCGATTTTCGCCGATAAAAAACGACCACGCACCCACGAGGAAAAGAAAGACGCCGACGTCTCCCGTCTCTCGATGCAATTCCCGCGTT
>Ga0163111_10002292_pt1 | contig 12094 bp, 8 predicted proteins | sample CRUFie1St18metaG_FD_109645 | JGI IMG/M metagenome (GOLD analysis project Ga0163111, IMG submission 109645) | Marine microbial communities from the Costa Rica Dome - CRUD Field 142mm St18 metaG | ecosystem: Environmental > Aquatic > Marine > Oceanic > Photic zone | place: Costa Rica: the Eastern... | reverse complement strand
CAAAAGAATAATAGAAAGCCCCCAGTTGCCAACAAAACCATTAATTTTCCCCAAAAGCCAAACCATTGGCTGCGCCAAAAACCAAAACCACCCCATATCTATAGCAAGCTCAAGGTCTTCAACCCCCTCTTTTTCAGCTAAAATGTCCCGTGTTTTGGGCCCTATAAAAACCCTGTGCTCAAAAGAGTCATACATTTGGAAAGTTTCAAGACTCGGCTCAACAAAATACCCCATTGAAAACAAACCGGACTCGGTTTTTGGGTTAGCAAAATAGGTATATTCAAAACTTTTTGACCCCAAAACAGAAGCCATAAAATACTTCTGAATAAATGCTACCCAGCCACCCCTTTCTCTGTAAAGCTGCTGCTCATCAATAGAGGTTAGCCTTGTGTTGTTGTAAGGGTCTTCAGCAGTATTAAAAGCAACACCCCTATATGACGCATTGGAAAAAATACCCGTTGGCATATCTACAGGGAGGGCTTCGTTTCTATAAAGAGCAACGAAAGGTCTATAGGAAACACCAGAAGAGTTTTCATCTAAAATGGTTAATTCGTAAGGGGTCTCAGAAAAAGCTATGGTCTTTTTAACGCCAACATCTTTCGAAACAAGAACAACTTTAGAGCCATCAACAAAATCAACGCTATAAGGAATATGTTGGTTTTTGTTTAGGCCAGAGAACCCACTCTTAAGGTAATACTTTAATCCACCCTCTTCGCTCCCAAGCACTCTTACGCCCCTGCTTGTGTTTGGATAAATAGGAAACTGTTTAAGCCTCGCCTCAACAATGCTGCCGCTTATGGTGTTTACACCAACCTTTAAATATTCATTTTCGAGCGTAGCGATATTTCCAAGACCGCTAACCTCTGCTGCAGCCATTACCACCTCTTGCTCAACAGCCTTTTCTGCTTGGCCGCTGTTCCATTGGAAAAACAGGAGATAAGAAAAAAGCAAAACAAATGAAAAATAAATATATCTTGGGTTCATAAAATTTTAGTACCTTGTTGTTACAATTTTACAGCCTTACTCATCTCAAGTGAAAGCTCTTTATAATCCAAAGACAGAAAGGGTTTATAGACCATAATCAAAATAAGCGTCCCCTCTACCGCCAAACCCCTCTCAAAATAAACGCTTTTTATTTGGCGCTTTATTTTATTTCTCACCACCGCCCTCCCAAAAATATTTTTGGGAACAGATATTCTCAAAGAGGATCTTTTACCAGGAACAGCAAAGACTCTGAAGTTTTTTGATGAATAAATTGGCCTAGGCAGCCTGCCGAGAGACAAACCAGTTATGCAGAAAGAACCTTTCTACCCTTTTTTCTTCTGTTAGATAGCACAGCTCTGCCAGCCTTTGTGGCCATTCTTGCCCTAAAGCCATGAGTTCTGCTTCTTTTAAGAGTGCTTGGTTGAAATGTTCTTTTCATAATAACCCCATTAAATTAGGATGGGCATTATAGCCCAAAAACCAATAAAACAAATCTATATTATTAATAAATATATCAATTTTATTTACAAACAAGTTATCCACAGGAAATACTAACACTTATACTGTAGATATCTTGTTAATTTTTGTTAGACTAACAAACCTATTCACGGAGATTTATTTTGGAGTTTTGGTCAAAATTTACAGAAAAGCTAGAGAGCAAGCTGTCTCAGGACGAGTTTAACACCTGGATCAGACCACTAAAAGGGTCTCTCCAGAAAAATAAATTGGAAATCACAGCCCCCAATGATTTTGTTTTAAATTATATTGTTGAAAATTTATCTGAAGAAATAAACACAGTTATAAACAAAGAGCTAAAACAAGACATAAGTCTAGTATTTAAAACGCTTGATAAAGAAACATTTGTTGACAAATATAAAACAACAAACAAACAACCCAAAACAACTTTAGTGGACACATATGTGTTTGATAGTTTTGTAGAAGGAAAGTCAAATCACGTCGCTCTCGCTGCAGCCAAGCAGGTTGCATCAAACCCAAGTGGAGACTATAACCCTTTATTTATTTATGGAGGGGTTGGTCTTGGCAAAACTCACCTAATGCACGCAGTAGGAAATCAGATTTTACAAAACGACCCAGACAAAAGAATAGTTTATGTGCACTCTGAGAAGTTTGTGTCAGACATGGTTAAAGCTCTTCAGTTGGGCGCAATGAACGAATTTAAATCTTTTTATAGAAATGCAGACGCCCTGCTGATTGATGATATTCAATTTTTTGCCGGAAAAGAGCAATCCCAAGAAGAGTTTTTTCATACATTTAATGCCCTGTTAGATCAAAACAATCAAATGATATTAACTTGCGACAAGTATCCAAAAGAAATAGATGGATTAGAGGATAGGCTAAAATCTAGACTGGGTTGGGGCCTTCCTGTAGTAATTGACCCGCCTGAGCTAGAAACCAGGGCTGCCGTCCTTTTGAAAAAGGCTAGCCTAATGGGCGTTGAGTTGCCAGAAGATTGCGCAATTTATATTGCTCAAAGAATAAGGTCAAACATTAGAGAGCTAGAGGGTGCCCTAAAAAGGGTGTCAGCAAACGCTAAATTCACAGACAGACCAATTGATCTGGCTTTGGTCAAAGATGCCCTTAAAGATCTTTTTGTAATATCAGCAAAAATGGTCAGCATAGAAAATATTCAAAAAACAGTTTCAGAATATTACAACATTAAACTCTCTGACCTCTTGTCAAAAAGAAGAAGCAGATCTATTACCAGACCAAGACAGCTTGCTATGGCCTTAACTAAGAAATTAACCAACCACAGTTTGCCAGAAATTGGCGAGGCCTTTAATGGCAGAGATCACACAACAGTTTTACACGCCTGTAAGAAAATTAAAGAATTAAGACAAGAAGATCCTTCTTTAGAAGAAGATTATAGGAATCTAAACAGGGCACTTACAAACTAAAATGGATTTTTATATTCAAAAACAGGAGATCACCAAAGCCTTAACGCTCACGCTTGGGGTTGTTGAAAAAAGACAAACACTTCCAATCCTTTCTAATGTTTTAATGGAGGTTTCAGAAGACGCGCTTCAATTAACAGCTACAGACCTAGAATCACAAATCTCAACAAGCTCAGCAACATCAAATTTTATTAGCGGCGGCAAAACAACAACTTCAGCAAAAAAATTAAGTGAGCTCTGCAGACTTCTTCCAGACAACTCTGATATTCACATTTTCTTAGATGGAGATAAGCTGGTGGTGGAATCAGGAAGTGGTAAATATAATTTAAAAACATTGCCAAGTGACGGTTTCCCAGTCTTTGAAGAAGAGGGTGAGGGTGAGCCAATCCAAATTGAATCATCTAAGCTAAAGAGTCTTATTGGGAAGACAGCTTTTGCTATGGGCAATCAAGACTGGAGACATTACTTGAATGGATTGTTTTTATCTATAGAAGGGTCTGATGTTTTGGCAGTAGCTTCAGATGCTCACAGGCTAGCTATAGCATCAACCAACCTTAACGCAGACGCTGCCAACTCAATTACAGGAATAGTCCCAAGAAAATCTATAAATGAAATAGCCAAACTGGTGGGTGACATGGATGGAGTTGTTAAAATCAATCTAAGCCCCAACTCAATTAAAACAAGCACCAGCAATGCCTCTTTTGTAAGCAAGCTTATCGAAGGAAAATTCCCAGATTATGAGCAAGTTGTTCCTTCAGGAGATAGCTCCAAACTAACAGTTTCTACAAAAGATTTTTCTGATGTGTTAAGCAGAGTAAGCGTTCTTTCCAGTGATAAATATAGAGGCATCAGAATGGTTGCTTCATCTGAGGGTGTAATGATTTCAGCAAACAACCCCGATCAAGAAGAGGGAGAAGAATTCTATAAGACAAAATATGAAGGAGAGGCAATCGACATAGCTTTTAATGTTAACTATTTTCAAGAGATATTATCAACATTGGATGATGACGAGTGCGAAATCCATTTCTTTGGTGCAGATAAAAGCTGCCTAATTACTCCGCCAAATAGCCAACATTTAAAATATGTTGTAATGCCTTTGCTTATATAGTGGCTTTAAGCTCTATATCTTTATCTAACTTTAGATGCTTTGATTCCCTTTCACTTGAATTAACAGCTGGATCAAACTTTTTTTATGGAAAAAATGGATCAGGCAAAACAACAATATTAGAGGCTATATATCTAGTTTCTAGCGGGAGATCATTTAAAAGTAGCAATATTGAGTCAGCAATAATGCTGGGCAGTAAGAGTTTTCATATAAAAGCTTTTGATAAGGAGTCAGGCTTTATTGTCGAAGCTTATAAAGAAAAGAATAAATCCATACAGTTAAAACTTAATAATAAGAAAATAACTATAAGCGATATAGCCAAGTCTTTCCCTGCCACAATTATAGACAATAAAACCTTCTCGCTTACTGAGGCGTCTCCTGCATTTAGGAGAAAAATAATAGACAGAGCCATTTTTATTTCTGATGATTCTTTTTCATCTAACTGGTTTGGCTATTACAGGTCTTTAAAACAAAGAAATAAATTATTAAAAGAAAGAGATCTGGGCTCAATTGACCCCTGGACAGAAAAATTAGCAACAATAGGAGACGAACTAACTATAAAAAGAAAAATATTTTTTGATCAAACAAAAGATCGCTTTGATCTTATCGTCCAAAAACTTGAACTAAAATCAGAAAAAGATTTCTTTAATTCGCTAGTTGCCAAGTATGACCAGGGCTGGGATGACTCCATGTCATTATTAGAGGCCCTAAATGATTCTAAAGATGCTGATATTAGAAGAAAAGTTACTACCCAAGGCCCGCATAAAGCTGATATAAAGATATACATTAAAGATGTTGATGCTAAAGAGATTTTATCTAGAGGCGAGCAAAAACTACTCTCAATTATTTGGCTTTGTTCTCAGCACGAGGTGCTAAGGTCGGCATACAATATTAGCCCAACACTCCTTATTGATGACGTTAAATCAGAACTAGATTCTAATACCTTTAATACATTTATCTCACTGTTAAAATTAATAGAAAATCAAATCATTTTTTCAAACATAGAGGACCAAATTAATAGTAAAATAGAGGCTGATTTAATTAATATAAAAAAGTTCCACGTGGAACAATTGGATTAATAAAAAATGCCAAAAAAAGAAAACAAAACAAAGTACGATTCATCAAATATTCAAGTTTTAAAAGGTTTAGAGGCGGTTAAAAAAAGACCTGGCATGTATATAGGCGATACAGATGATGGCTCCGGCCTTCATCATATGGTTTTCGAGGTTCTGGATAACTGTATTGACGAGGCAATGGCGGGCCACTGCTCAGATATAGATGTGATAATTAATAAGAATGGTTCTGTGACTATTAAAGACGATGGAAGAGGAATACCCGTAGATGTTCACAAAAAAGAAGGAATATCAGCTGCAGAATTAATTCTTACAACCCTTCATTCTGGGGGCAAGTTCGATGACAACAGCTACAAGGTATCTGGCGGACTCCATGGCGTGGGAGTTTCAGTTGTTAATGCTTTATCAAAAGATCTTACGCTTAAGGTTTGGAGAGATGGCGGTGAGTTTATCCAAAAGTATAAAGAAGGCAAAGCTGTAGCAAAATTAAAAAAAGTAAAAGCATCTAAATTACATGGAACCGAGATTACCTTCATGCCGTCTGAAAAAATATTTTCATCAATTGATTTTGAGACAGATAGAATTCACAAAAGAATTCAGGAGCTTTCTTTCTTAAATGCGGGGGTTTCCATTAATGTTACAGATGAAAGAACTGGAAAAACGCGTAAATTTAAGAATAACGGCGGCCTTTCGAGCTATGTAACACATCTAAAAGGAAGAAAACAGACAGTTTCAGAGGTTTTTGAATGCTCAGCAACAAATAATGATGTTGGGGTTGAAATAGCCCTTCAATGGACAGACTCATACTCAGAGACCGTATTATGCTACACAAACAATATCCCCCAAAAAGATGGCGGGACTCACCTTGCTGGATTTAGGGGCAGCCTTACAAGGGTTTTAAAGGCCTTTATCAAGAAAGAAAATGCTAAAAAAATACCTACAGATTTGCTCGGAGAGGATGTTAGAGAAGGACTAATTGCTATTGTTTCAGTTAAAGTGCCAGATCCAAAGTTTTCATCACAAACGAAAGAGAAATTAGTTTCTTCAGAAGTAGAAAGTGTTGTTAGTACAGTTTTTAGTAAGTATTTCAATGAATACCTTCTTGAAAACCCAAAAGATGCAGTTAGCATTTCATCAAAAGTTGCCGAAGCTGCGCTGGCTAGAGAGGCTGCAAGAAAGGCAAGAGAAATGACTAGAAGAAAAGGGGTCTTAGAAATCGCAGGACTTCCAGGAAAACTTGCAGATTGCCAGGAAAAAGACCCAGCATTATCTGAAATCTATATTGTTGAGGGTGATTCCGCTGGGGGCTCTGCCAAACAAGGAAGGAATAGAAAGAATCAAGCAATTTTACCCCTTAAAGGTAAAATAATTAATGTTGAGAAAGCTAGAATAGACAAAGTTTTGGGATCTCAGGAGGTTGGAACCCTAATAAAAGCACTGGGGTGCGGTATAGGAGAAGATTTTGATATTGAAAAATTGAGATATCACAGAATAATTATCATGACTGATGCAGATGTTGATGGTTCTCACATCAGAACGCTGCTTTTAACATTATTCTATAGACAATTTTATGATATTTTAGATAAAGGACATGTTTATATTGCATTGCCGCCTTTATATAAGATAACCAAAGGAAAGCAATTTGAATATGTTTCAGACGAAAGTGAGAAAGATGCAGCAATTAAAAGAATTTCTTCTGGTGGAACCAGAGGTCTTGAGGTTCAAAGGTATAAAGGCTTGGGTGAAATGAATCCAGACCAGCTTTGGTCAACAACAATGGAGCCAGAAAATAGGAAAATGATGCAAGTTACTATAAATGATGCAAATGAAGCAGACCAACAGTTTGAGATCTTAATGGGTGACCAGGTTGAGCCAAGAAGAGAGTTTATTGATAATAATGCACTTTCAGTATCTAACTTAGATATTTAACCCATATTAAGATATTCATCATTAATCCAGGATCTTACTCGTTGAGTTAGCTCTTTTGAGCTTCCCCCAGCAAAAAGAGGACCTATTTTAATTTTTACCGTGCCAGGTCTTTTAATAAATTCTTTATTAACCCAATATTTACCAGAATCATGACATATAGGTAATATGGGTACATCATACTTGGTAGAAATGTACCCACAACTATTACTAAAATCTCCTATGCCCTTTTTAGGCTTAACCCTAGTGCCTTCAGGGAATATTAATACCGAGAAACCGCTATCAATTCTTTTGATTGCTTCAGTTTGTACCCTTCGAAGACTTTGTATTTTATTTTTTCTATTTATTGGAATTGGGCCCATAAAAGCTAGCGCCCATCCAAAAAAAGGTATGTAGAGAAGCTCCTTTTTAATGATAGTAGAAATTGGGTGGATTATAGTTTGCAGAAAAAGTGACTCCCATTGCCCTTGGTGGTTAGCAACAATAATAACAGGAGTTTTGGGTATATTTGATGCCCCTTCTATTTCCCAATTTATACCACAGAACAACTTTAAGCTAAATAATATAAAAGAAATCCAAATGGAAGCTATTTTTGATAGCCTTTTAGGAGAACAAAGGGGATATAGTATTAATATTAAGGCGCATATAACAGGAAGGCTAGAATATAGCAATATATTGAATATTAAACTTCCTAAGAAGAGCACTTAAACCTTTTTATCTTACGCCCCTATTATAATTAAACATCTGTCCCATTTATTAGCTTTTTCAGCTCAGATTTAATATCTTGAATTTTAAGCCTATCCTGCTTCATGCTGTCCCTATCTCTAACAGTTACTGTTCCATCCTCAAGAGATTCAAAATCAACCGTAATGCATAAAGGCGTGCCTATTTCATCATGTCGTCTATAGCTTTTGCCAATATTTCCTGAATTTTCTAATAAAACTCTTCCAAGCTTTAAACCTTGTAATTCATTTTTAATTTCTTGTGCCATAGTAACAAGGCCATCATGATTTCTTTTTAGAGGTATAACCGCTGCTTTTATTGGAGAAAGGTGCGCCTTTAGACCAAGAACTGTTCTCTCCTTTCCTCCCTCAAGAGATTCAACTCTATATGCTTCATTCAGTATTGCTAAAAAACCTCTCTCTACTCCAGCGGAAGGCTCAATAACATATGGAACATTCCAATTCTTTGTTTCTATATCTTGAACAGCAAGCTTCGAATTAGAGTCTTTATTTTCTTTAACCAGCGCATCAAGATTTAATTCTGATTGGTTTTTGCTATGAGAGCCTAGATCAAAGTCAGTTCTATTTGCTATGCCCTCTAACTCCTCAAGCCCGTGGGGGAATTTATACATTATATCTACAGTAGCTTTAGAGTAGTGTGCTAACTCATCTTCAGGGACATTATATAATTCTAGTGAGTCCTTACTAACCCCCTGCGCCTCCCACCAAGCGATCCTTGTATCAACCCATTCTTTATGCCACTTTTCATCAGTTCCTTTTAAACAGAAAAATTCAAGCTCCATTTGTTCAAATTCTCTCACCCTAAATATAAAATTTCTTGGGGTTATTTCATTCCTAAACGCTTTACCAACCTGGGCTATTCCAAAGGGTAATTTTTTTGAAGTTGAGTCAACCACATTCTTAAAATTTGTAAAAATATTTTGAGCTGTTTCCGGTCTTAGATAAGCAAATGAAGTTCCATCATCAATAGGGCCCACACTTGTTTTGAACATTAAGTTAAAGGGTCGAGGTTCGGTTAAGTTTTTTGATTTGCAGCCAGGACACTGAGACCCATCAAGCTGGTCTGCCCTCCATCTACTCTTACAATCTTTACAATCAACCATTGGGTCAGTGAAAGTATCTTCATGACCAGAATATTTCAAAACATTTTGTGCAGTTAAAATTGAGGCGTCTAATCCCTCTACATCATCCCTGTCATAGACCATTGAGGCCCACCAAGAGTGCTTGATATTATTTTTAAGCTCAACACCTAGAGGCCCATAATCATAAAGACCTTGCATTCCCCCATATATTTCATTGGCCTGAAAAATAAAACCTCTTCTTTTGCAGAGAGCTACTAGCTCGTCCATAGTTTTAGCCGTCAAAACATTTCCTTATAATATATTTGGATAGATCAAATTATAGAACCCAGTATATTACTGTAAAATAATAATTACATGCTTAATAACAATTTTTTATAAAAAAATGAGAGTTTTATTTTATCTCGCATCTATTCTTCCTTTAAGATTAGCTAGAAGAATTATCAGAGGCGTGTTGAAAATAATACCCTTTCAAATGCTAACCTCCTTCAAAATAACTCACATAAATATTCAAATAGCATTTGAAGAGCTTTCAGATAAAGAGCAGCTTGATTTGGCAAAAAGAAGTTTTGTGGAAACGGTATGCAGCGCCTATGAAACAATGTTTTCATTATCCAGGCCGCCAAGCTCGATTTCTAAAAATATAGTCAGGGTAGACAATAGATTTTTAATGTCAGAGGCGTTTAAGAAGAAAGATGGCCTCATCCTGTCCGGCATGCACAACAAAAGCATTGACATGCTTTTGCAATGGGTTAACTGTCAAACTGCGACAGTTGGATTGTATAAACCAATTAAAAATAAATTTGTTGATGTTTATGTAAGAGCAAGAAGGGAGCAAATGGCTAATAAGATCTTTCCAACTAGCTATCAAGGAGTAAAAGAGTTATTTAAAGCAATAAGCAAGCAACAGGTTATCTTAATGGGATCTGACCAAGTTCCCAAAGAAGGCATGGGTGAGTATGCTTTATTTTTTAACAGAGAAGCTTATACGACAACCCTAATCCCTTCACTTGCAACGAAAACAGGCAAAACATTAATATATTCTGCGCTTTGCAGAGGATCCGGTGATTCTCTTAAGATTATTATGAAAGAGTCTTCAGGCGCCGCTTCTGCTCAATCTATGAATTCAGCGATGGAAGAAATTATTAAAAAGAATCCAGAAGATTACTCTTGGGAATATAAAAGATTCAAGAAGCCGCCAGAAGGCACTTTAAACCCCTATAATATTTAACGCCTCCAGAAAAGAGGCATAAACAATACAAGGATTGTGAAGATCTCAAGTCTTCCTAGTATCATTCCAAAAGCCAAAATTCCCTTACCAAAATCTGTAACGGACGAATAATTTGATGCAACCTCACCAAGTCCAGGACCGAGGTTATTCAGACAAGCGCCTATTGCAGAAAAAGCTGAAGCAAAATCTAGTCCAGTAGACAGAAGGGCAAATAAAAGTAGCATAAAACAAATAACATATATGGAAAAGAAGCCCCACACAGATTCTGCAACAGAGCTATCAACAACTTTTGAACCAATTTTTACGGATACAACAGCTCTAGGATGAATTATTTTAATAATTTGTTTTTTAGCATGATTTAACATGATCAAGATTCGCCATGACTTAATTCCACCACCCACTGAACCCGAGCAACCTCCAATAAAAGCACCAATCAAGAGAAGAAAACCAACAACAGTAGGCCAGGCTGAAAAATCAGCAGTAGTAAACCCTGTTGTTGAAACTATAGAGATAGCTTGGAAAAATATTTTTCTATTAGATGGATTGTCGCCAATGTCTAGAAACATTATTAATGAGGCACTAACAAATACTAATAAGATAATACTTATAAAAAATTTAAACTCTGGATCATAAAAATATCTTAAAACCCTGCCTTTAAATAGAGCCCCATAATGTAAAGCGAAACTTGATGCTGAAATTATCATAAATAAAATACAAACCATTTCTATGCTAAAACTATCGAAGTAACCTATGCTTGCGTCGTGGGTTGAAAAGCCGCCTATTGATACAGTGCTGAGGCTATGAGCAACCGCATCAAAGCCAGACATACCTGCTATCCAATACATTAACGCACAAGCAATAGTTAGCCCGAAATAAATTACCCAAAGAGCTTTTGCTGTTTCTGTTATTCTTGGAGTAAGCTTTTGTTCGCTCATGGCTCCAGGTATTTCAGTTTTATATATTTGCCCACCACCAATTCCCAAAATAGGCATAACAGCTATTGCTAGAACAATTAACCCCATGCCGCCCATCCATTGAAGCAATTGTCTATATATCAATATAGATTCATCTAAAACATCTATATTTGATATCACAGTAGCACCAGTTGTAGTAATGCCTGACATAGATTCAAAAAAAGAATCCATAAAAGCCATTCCGCTCAAATAAAAAGGCAAAGATCCAGCAAGGGCTAGAACAAGCCAAAACAAAGTAATAATGACAAAACCATCATTTGAACTTAGTTCCTGTTTATGATTTCTTGATAATGCCCAAAACAAAAAGCCGATTATTACAACAATAAGAAATGTTTTTATAAATATGTCTAAACTTGAGTCCTCATACAGAAGGGAAATCCCGATAGGAATTAAAAAGGACAAGCTAAAAAACATTAGCAAAATACCAAAAAGGTTTGAAATAGCTTTTAAGTTCATTAGATTTTAGTAAATAACTTTTCTACCTCTTTTACCTTTTCTTTATTAGACAAGAAAATAATAAGATGATCTTCTAAACAAAGCTTAACCTCGGAAGAGGGCATGACCACACTCCCATTCCTAACTATCGCTCCTATTGAAGCCTCATCAGGAAGCGGAAGCTCTCTTATTGATTTTCCAAAATATTCACTTGTATGCTCATTTGCATGAACAATACCCTCTAAAGCTTCTGCGCCTGAATGCATTTTTAGAATTACATCCTGCGCAACATCACTTTCTCTAAGATATTGGAGAACAGATGAAACGGTTAATCTGTGCGGAGCAATGCAGTTATCAACAAACCCCGGAAGAATACTTACATAAGAAGGATTGTTTAATATAACCATTGTTTTAGTTGCACCCAGCTTCTTAGCTAACAATGAAGCCATAATATTTGCCTCATCATCATTTGTTACTGCACAAAACACATCTATTTGCGATATATTTTCGCTAACTAAGAGCTCTTTATCAGCACCCTTCCCATTTAGCACTATAGTTTTTTCTAACTCTCTGGAGATTTCTTCACATCTCTCTTCATTAGACTCAATAATTTTTACTTTATATTTACTTT
>Ga0163111_10002291_pt1 | contig 12095 bp, 8 predicted proteins | sample CRUFie1St18metaG_FD_109645 | JGI IMG/M metagenome (GOLD analysis project Ga0163111, IMG submission 109645) | Marine microbial communities from the Costa Rica Dome - CRUD Field 142mm St18 metaG | ecosystem: Environmental > Aquatic > Marine > Oceanic > Photic zone | place: Costa Rica: the Eastern... | reverse complement strand
TTTTCCCAACTATACTCAATTCCAAACTCACTCATCAAACCAAGTGTCATATCAATATACGGTTTGGATAAAACTTTTGAAGTAATTTCTAGGTTAAGTCCACCTTTTATCGTTGGGGCAATCAATAATAATGCAGATATAAATTGGCTACTTATATTCCCTGGTAACTTCAATTTCCCACTAGTTAATTTTTCACTTTTTATTTCAATAGGAGGGAAACCTTTATTTTCTAAATAATGAATATTGGAACCTAATTTTACAAGAGAATCTATTAAAGGCTTAATAGGTCTTTCATGCATTCTTTCACTCCCCGAAATTTTCCAATTCCCCTTTTTTGTTGCAAGAAATGCTACTAAAAACCTTAATGCTGTTCCTGCATCTTCACAATTAATTTCTTTTTTTGTTTCAAAACTATTTAAGATTTCATTTAAAATTTTAGTGTCCTTCGCATTACTTAAATTTTGAATTTCAAATTTAGTTTTACAAAGCGCTTTTATTATCAAAAGCCTATTACTTATACTTTTGGAAGATTCTAAATCTACAGACCCATAAATAGTGTTATTAATTGAAGAAATTTTAATCATTTTGGAAAAACTCTAATAAATAAGATTCCACTTTTTTTAATTCTATTTCATGGTTAATAGAGACTTCTCCAATAGAACTTGGTAAAGAAAAATTAATTTTTTTAGAAGTATTTTTCTTATCAAATTTCATCAATTTCATCAAAGATTCAGTTTTGATTTTAAAATCTATATACGAACTAAAATATTTTGTTAGGATATTTCTTATTTCCTGAAAATCATCATCATTTAGTATTTTTTCTTTTTTTGCAATAAATGATTCGATTATCATTCCTTTTGCTATTGCAAATCCATGTAATAATGGTTGTTTCTTATTTAAATAGAAACTTTCTATAGCGTGGCCAACTGTATGACCAAAGTTTAGTTTTTTTCTGATATTATTTTCATTAGGATCTATGGCTACAATCTTAGATTTCAAATTATAGGATCTTTCAATAATATAATTATAGTCAAATTCCTTGGGATTAGATTTAAGATAATTCCAAAGAGTAGGATCTCCAATAATACTATGCTTATAAACTTCAGAAAGTCCTGAAATGATATGATTTTCTGGTAAAGTTTTTAGAAAATTAATATCATAAAAAACAGCTTCAGGGAAAGCCAAAGTTCCAATATTATTTTTTATGAAATTGTAATTAAATCCGGTTTTACCACCTATTGATGAATCTACCATAGACAAAAGAGTAGAGGGAAACAAAATAAATTTCATTCCTCTTTTGAAAGTAGACGCAGCAAATCCTGCCATATCTCCAGTCATTCCTCCTCCAATTATCAAAAGAAAGTCTCCTCTTTTCGCATGGTTGAGATTCAAAAAACCCCAAATTTTATTTACATTATCTAAGGTCTTATTTTCTTCACCTGAGGGAATAACTAGATATTTAAAATTCTTTGTTATGATCCTTTCAAAAGCGTTTAAGTATTCTAAGGTATTTTCATCAAATACCATATATATATTTTTATGATCTAAAAGGTTGTTAATTTCAAAAGAATGCTTTTGAATGGAGCCAAAATAAGTTTTCACAACATTATTTATTTTGGATTTTATGGATGGTTTCTTTTGAAAAATCAGAAAGTATTAAACTTCCAGAAATTTCAGCTCTTTTATTAAGTAAATCATCCCAATGATCAGTTCCCTCCCAAAAAGTTTTTTTAAGTTTTTTCATAGCTTCTAAACTATAAGAACTTAAATTATTAGATAGTTTCTTGATGGCTAAATCCATCTCATCATTATTATCGAAAATTTCTGCATATAATCCTTTTTGAAGAGCCCAATCCGCATCAAACCATTTATTAGCATTTATGGCAAGTGTGCTCATAGCAGATAATCCTATTTTTCTCTCGACAGCAGGTCCTACAACAAATGGACCTATACCAAGTGCTAGTTCACTTAGTTTTACAGCTGAATGTTGAGTGGCATAACAGTAGTCCACTGCACTAGCTAATCCAACTCCACCACCAACTGCTTTTCCTTGAACTCTTCCAATGATAATTTTAGAACACTTTCTACACGCATTTATAACATTTGCAAATCCAGAAAAAAATATTTTTCCCTCATTTAAATTTTGAATATTAATTAATTCTTCAAAGCTAGCACCTCCACAAAAAGCTCTATTTCCTTCAGATTTTAGAATAATGACTTTCACTTGCTTGTTTTCACTTGCTAAATTGATGTTATCTGAAATTTTTTTTAGCAGCTCACCTGGCAAAGAGTTGCTGAGAGGATGATAAAATTTGATGGTTCCAATACCATTTTGATCTATATCAAACTGTACACTTCCACTATTATCTTTCATTTCTTTCATTTAAATGTAAAAATAATCAATTGTTCTTTTATTGGGTATTTACTCTGAAAATTAAAAAAACAATGTAAATTGACGTATATTTGAGTAACTTAATTTATATAAGTTGCGTATAGGGTTTTACTTTATGAAAAGAAAACATATAATAGTTATTCTAATTTTACTGCTTTCAAGTAGTCTCTTTAATGCGCAAAATAATGATTCCACCAATATTATTCTTGATTCAAAAGATACTATTGTTTCTAGCGGAAAGGCTAAAAGCTTAATCAACCCAAGAAATCTAGAATTAAAAAAATTAAATTACTGGGAAGAGTATGCCAATAAACTGAAAAAATCTGAACCAGAATACGAAGAAGAAAGTTTATACAAGCCTATTGTTTCTTTTGGAATTGGAACATTATCCTTTTTTGGAGACATTGGTGATACTGTTCCAGGTAAAAATAATATTAAAAGATCTCCGTTTCAAGGAGGTTTTTCTTACACTCTTAGGTTAATAAATCCTATTAATGAATATTTAGATGTTGCTTTTTATGCAATGTTTGGAAATACAAGTGTTAAACAAAACTATCAAAGTGCTATCTTTCCAGAAGGTTTAATCTTTAATTCCACAGTGAAATCAGGAGGAATCACCTTCAATTACAATTTTAACCAGCTATTAAAAAAAGGACATATTGTTGAACCTTACATCCATTTGGGAATTGAATCTATTGAATATAATTCTCAGGTAGATACAGATCCCACAGATGAAATTAATTTTGACAGTGATGTAAGTATCTTTTCACAAGATCAACCTGCTAATAAATATGCTTTAGGTATTCCGCTTGAAATTGGTGCTCACCTTCATGTTGGAAATAAACTAAAGTTTAGGGTTGGAACTGCCATGCACTTCACTTCTTCAGATTATTTAGATGGTATTAACAACTCTAATAATTTCCCATTGGGAATAGGTAAAGACAATTTACTATATACTCATATTGCTATAGCTTATGATTTTAATGCAGAAAAGAAAGACCCTCCCTTAGATCCACTTATGGATGAAGTTTCCATGAATTTACTTCTTCAAGACACTATTGACTCTGATGGTGATAGTATAGTAGATCATATAGATTTATGTGCTAAAACTCCACCCAATACTCAAGTTGATGCTTTTGGATGTCCTGTTGATGATGATAGAGATGGAGTACCTAATTCATTTGATAAAGAGTTACTTACTTACGAAGATGTTATTGTTAATGAGGATGGAGTTACCATGACAGACGACGATTTTCTTTTGGCTTATAAAATGTACAAAGATTCCACAGGAGAATACGCTGAGTGGGATACCATTATTAATAAATCCTATTCAGGTCCTTTAAGATCAAAAATCACATCGTTAGATAAAAAGAAAGTTGAAAAAGAAAAACCCAAAAAAGATTTATTTATTGTAATTGGTTCGGACGTTCAAGGAGTTTCAGCTGAAGATTTGTGGGAAAAACTAGCTGATAAAGATTTTCAAGTTAAAGAATCTGGAGATTCTATTATGTACGTTCTTGGTGGATATGATGAAAAAGAATTATCAGATAAAATTAAAGAATTGGAAGAAAACAATGTTGAAGTTCAAGGAGTAGTTGAAATTGCTGAAAATGAAGACGTTAAAACATTAGAAAATGAGCAAATAGAAAAAATTATTAATTCCCCAGAAATAATAATTGAAGATTCCCCAGAAATAATAAGTGAGGGTTCATCAGATTCTGAGTTAGATACTAAAGAAGATATGGTTCCAGTAATAAGTCCTGATGATAACGCACCTACTTTTAGAGTTCAAATTGGAGCCTTTAACAGAAAAATACAAAAATCTGTTTTCAAAGGAATTCCTAATGTAGTTGGAATAAAAGGGGACGACGGATTATATAGATTTTTCTCAGGTTCATATTCTGACAAATCTGAAGCAGCTTCTCACAAAATTGATTTATCACTTTCTGGTTATAATGATGCTTTTTTAGTAGCCTTTCAAAATGGGAAAAGAATTACTCTGAAAGAAGCTGGATTTGAAGTGAATGAAAACTTTAAAGAAAATCTTGAAATTTCATCTGAAGCTTCAGAAAATCCAATAGATCCTGAAATGGTAAGATTTAGAGTTCAGGTTGGTGCCTTTAAAGAAAAGGTTCCGGATGATATACTAGCTAGTTTCAAAAAACTTGGAACTGTTATGGCAAAAACAAATGCTGGCCAAGGATATACTAAATATTATATGGGTGATTTTATGGAATATAAAAACGTACTTAAGTTTAGATCAAAACTTTTTGACAATGGCTTAATTGATTGTTTTATAGTTGGTGAATTTCAAAACAAAATTATTACTTCTAGGGAAGCTTTAAATTTACTAGGACAATAATCAAGTTTTAATTGACTCATTTTATCTTTAGTTTTCTACTTTTACCAAAAATTCTCAATGGAAGTTGCTGATAACATTCTTGAAACTATAGGAAATACCCCTTTGGTTCGATTAAACAATATTGTTAAAGATGTCAGTGCGACAGTTTTAGCAAAAGTAGAGTTCTTTAACCCCGGTAGTTCAGTAAAAGACAGAATGGCTTTAAAAATGGTAGAAGATGCTGAATTAGATGGTAGATTGAATCCTGGAGGAACCATCGTTGAAGGAACTTCAGGCAATACAGGAATGGGTCTTGCTTTAGCAGCTATTGTTAAGGGCTATAAACTTATATGTGTTTCAACTGACAAGCAATCAAAAGAAAAGTTTGATATTCTTCGTGCTGTAGGAGCTGAGGTAATAGTTTGTCCTACTGATGTGCCACCAGATGATCCTCGTTCATATTATTCTACCTCAAAGAGAATTGCTCAGGAAACACCTAATTCATGGTATGTTAACCAATATGACAATCCTTCAAATACAGTTGCTCATTATGAACAAACTGGTCCTGAAATTTGGAAACAAACTGATGGTAAAATAACTCATTTTGTTGTGGGTGTTGGTACCGGAGGTACTATTTCTGGAGTGGGAAAATATTTAAAAGAAAAAAACCCAAAAATAAAAGTTTGGGGAATTGACACCTATGGTTCAGTATTCAAGAAATATCACGAAACTGGAATTTTTGATGAAAACGAAATTTATTCTTACATCACAGAGGGAATAGGAGAGGATATTCTTCCTGAAAATGTAAATTTTGATATTATTGATGGTTTTGAGAAAGTCACAGATAAAGATGCTGCAGTTTATACCAGAAAAATGGCTAGAGAAGAGGGTATTTTTGCAGGCAATTCATGTGGTGCAGCAGTAAGAGGTGTTATTCAATTAAAAAAACATTTTAAGAAAGATGATGTTGTTGTAGTATTACTTCATGATTCAGGAAGTAGGTATGTTGGTAAAATGTATAATGATGAATGGATGAAAAAGAATAACTTTTTATAAGTTTTATTCTTTGGTTTTATTCCAAGTTTTATATACATGATCCTGATTTTTAGAAGCTATTTTTTTTGTATTAGGAATACATTCTTTTAGTGAATTGAGACAATCTGATGGAAGTTTTTGATACAATTTAGTTCCTTCACTCTTCCATTTAATCATTTCATCAGAAACATCTTTAATTATTTTTCCAGGGTTACCAATAATTATTTTCCTGTTGGGGACATTCATTTCACTTTTAACAAGCGTTAATGCTCCTACAATACATTCATTTCCAATTACTGCATCATCCATAATTACTGAATTCATTCCAATTAACGAATTTTCCCCAATTATTGCTCCATGAATTATACAGCCATGCCCTAAATGAGCTCCTTTTTTAATATGTACAGTTGTTCCTGGAAACATATGAATAACACAATTCTCCTGAACATTACTCCCATCTTCAATAATAATCTTTCCCCAATCTCCTCTCAATACTGCTCCTGGTCCAACATAAACATTCTTACCAATTTCAACATTCCCAGTTACATTAGCTTGCTCATGAATAAATGAAGATGGATGAATAGTTGGAATTATATTATTGAACTCATAAATCATTTATTCTAGGGTCTTTCAATTATTGCAGCATAACCTTGACCGACTCCGATACACATGGTTACTAAAGCATATTTTTTCTTTTGTTCTTGAAGCTCAATAGCGGCAGTTTGTAATAATCTTGCTCCTGTCATCCCCAGTGGGTGACCAATGGATATGGCACCACCATTTGGATTAATTCTAGGATCATTATCTTCCATTTTTAGCGCTCTAATACAAGCTAAACTTTGGGCAGAAAAAGCTTCATTAATTTCAATAATATCCATCTGATCTAATGATAATCCTGTTCTCCTTAACACCTTTTTAGTAGCTTCTACAGGACCAATTCCCATTATTCTTGGTTCAACTCCAGCAACAGCAGCACCTAGAATTCTAACCATAGGTGTTAAGCTATTTTTGTTAGCTGCATATTCATTTCCAATTAATAGGGCTGCGGAGCCATCATTTAGCCCAGATGAGTTCCCAGCAGTAACTGACCCATTTTCTTTTCTAAATGCTGGTCTTAGAGAATTTAATTTCTCAATGGTAGTTTTTGATTTAATAAATTCATCTTTTTCAAATATGATATCATCTTTCTTTCTTTGAGGAATGGTTACAGAACATATTTCTTTTGACAATCTTCCACTTTCATATGCTTTAGTTGCTTTCATCTGAGAATTATAGGCGAATAAGTCCTGATCTTCTCTTGAAATTCCATATAAATCTACTAAATTTTCAGCGGTCTGACCCATTCCATCAGTTCCATAAACTTTTTCCATTTTTGGATTAATAAATCTCCACCCAAAACTTGAGTCATGCATTTGAGCATCTCTCCCAAATGCTTTAGAAACTTTTGAAATTACCCAAGGACCTCTTGTCATATGTTCAACTCCTCCTGTAATAAATAAATCGCCATCACCAAGGGAAATTGCTCTATAAGCATTTATAGTTGCAGCCAGACCTGATGAGCATAGTCTATTAATTGTTTCTCCCCCAATACTAAATGGAAGACCAGCTAATAAAAGAGCCATTCTTGCAACGTTTCTATTGTCTTCTCCTGCTTGATTGGCACACCCTAAAATAACATCTTCTACATGCTCCCAATCAGTCTTATTATTTCTTTTTATCAGTTCTTTTATAGTGTGAGCTGCTAAATCATCTGCCCTAACATTACTTAACGAACCTCCAAAGTTTCCAATTGGAGTTCTTATAGCATCGAATATATATACTGGTTTCATTAATTTTTTTTTAAAGTTAACTCAAATATGAATCAAATTTAAGTTTTAATTTATGACCAAACTTTATTGGTGAAATGAACTGTACCAATAAAATTTGCAATTTTTTCATGGTTTTGATTAATTAAATCAATATTGAAATTATTTTTATCAATTTCTGAATGATGGCATTTGGCAGTGATAGTATCATTAATATTTACCATTTTAATAAATTTAATTTCTGCAGATTTAGTAAGAGAGATTTTCCCGTAAGAATTGGCTGCAAAAGCTAAACAACTATCAGCAATGCTGAAGCAGATCCCCCCGTGAGATAGATTAAATCCGTTGGTCATCTCTTTTGTAATGGTTGTTTTTAAACTACAAGAACCTTTTTTAATGCTAATAATGTCCAAATTCAGCCATTTACTAAATGAGTCTTTAGAAATCATTTTTTCGACTATTTCTTCTGGTGTCATTATTTATTTAATTGAAGAAGCGTTTTTTAATCCAGCTTCAATTAAACTTAAGAATATTGGATGGGGATTTTCAACAGTACTTTTATATTCTGGATGGTATTGAACCCCTATAAACCATGGATGGGTTGGTATTTCAATAGTTTCCATTAAATTATTTTTTATGTTCTTTCCAGAAAAAATCATTCCATTTGATTCAAATTCATTCTTAAATTGATTATTAAATTCAAATCTATGTCTATGTCTTTCGTGTATCGTTTTCTTAGAATAAATTTGGTGTAATAAAGTGTTTTGTTCAATGTCACATTGGTAAGAGCCTAGCCTCATGGTTCCCCCCATTTTTTCAAGTTGCTTTTGTTCTTTCATCATGCTAATAACAGGGTATTTTGATTGAGAATCAATTTCTATTGAATGGGCATTTTCCATTTTTAAAACATTTCTAGCAAATTCTATAACAGCACATTGCATTCCTAAGCAAATTCCTAGAAAAGGAATCTTTTTTACTCTAGCATATTCAACAGCTTTTATCTTTCCTTCAATTGCTCTGGATCCAAATCCTGGTGCAACAATGATTCCATTTATACCTTTTAACAATTCTCCACAATTTTCATCTTCTAATTTTGATGAGTGAATCCAATGTAAGTTTACCTTAGTTTTATTTTTTGATCCTGCATGAATTAATGATTCAGCAATAGAAATATAGGAATCCTTGAGCTCAACATATTTGCCAATTAATGCAATATTTATTTCTTGTTTAGGAATTTGCAGGTTATCTAAAAATTCATTCCACTTTTTCAAGTCAGGCTCTATTCCATGATCTAGTTTGAGTTTTTGACAAACAACAGTATCTAATTTTTCTTTTAACATTAGTAATGGAACTTCATAAATAGAATTAGCATCTATAGATTCAATTACACATTCTTGTTCAACATTACAAAAAAGTGCAATTTTTTTTCTCAATCCATTATCAAGATGATACTCTGTTCTACAAACTAAAATATCTGGTTGAATTCCATACTCTAATAATGTTTTAACAGAATGCTGAGTTGGTTTAGTCTTCAGCTCTCCAGATGTAGATAAGTATGGAATAAGGGTTAAATGGATAAATAGTACGTCTTTATTTAAATCCCATTTTAATTGTCTTATAGATTCTATAAAAGGTAAAGACTCAATATCTCCAACAGTTCCACCAATTTCAGTTATAACAACGTCATAGTTTTCATCTTTTCCAAGTTTGAGTATATGTTCTTTAATTTCATTAGTTATATGAGGAATAACCTGAACAGTCTTACCTAAATAATCACCTTTTCTCTCTTTATTAATTACAGACTGATAAATTTTTCCAGTTGTTACATTATTATTTTGAGAAGTTGAAATATTCAAAAACCTTTCATAATGACCTAAATCTAAATCTGTTTCAGCACCATCATCTGTAACATAACATTCCCCATGTTCATATGGATTTAGTGTTCCTGGATCTACATTTATGTAAGGGTCAAGTTTCTGGATGGTTACATTAAATCCTCTAGCTTGAAGTAGCTTAGCTAACGAAGCAGATACAATTCCTTTCCCAAGAGAAGAGGTTACTCCACCGGTAACAAAAATATATTTAGTTGAAGACATTCCGCATAAAGATTTTAATACGGGAATTAAAGTTACTATTTAATTTCAATAGTAAATGAAAAATAGAAGTTAAAATTTCCAACTGACTCCAAGACTTGGAAGCAGTGGGAGTTGATATACTCTTTCAGTGGTAATTCTATCCACATAGAAAATATTTTTTCTCGAATAAACGTTAGTAACACTCATGGTGATATCTATTGTTGATTTTTCACTAAGTTCGATATGTTTTTTAATCGCTAAGTCTAATCTATGATAGGAGGATAACCTACCTTGATTTAAGTCAGCGTATATTATTCCAAGTTGATCATCATTAGCAGTGGTAATATTTGTATTGATTCCCTGAGAGTAATCAATTGTATGATAATAGCCTTGGGTTTGTGTAAAAGGTAGTCCACTTCCAAAGTTCCATCTCGCATTTACTTCCCATCCATCGCCAAAATTCTGAGTTCCTACTAAGTTGATATTATGTCTTCTGTCAAATAATGGAGAGTAAGTTCTTATTCCATCCCACCTTGTAACCTTTCCAATTGAATAAACTACCCATAAATAAGTTTTATCATTATCATACTTTAAAACAAAATCGGTACCGTATGCATCTCCAGTTTCAATTATGAAATCCTTTTTAAGTACTTCTTCTACATCGTCTGTTTCTTCATATAATTTATTTCTGTTTATATTACTTAACTGATTAAACCATTTATAATAACCCTCAACGTTAAGAGTTAGATGTTTAGCTAAATCAACTTCAAACCCAAAAATTGCATGAGTAGCTTTTTGTAAAGAGTGTTTTCTTGCTACAGTTTTACCATTATCCAGCTTGATAGAATCTTGTAAATTGTCGGGTCCAGCAAGAAATCCGTAAAATAAATTAACAACATCTCTATCAGAATTAGCAGAAATTAAGTTTTGCGAATAAACTCCAGAGGCAGCTTTTATTCTAAATTTTTCAGAAATATTGTATTTGAGGCCAATTCTTGGCTCTGGTGAAAAATTTCTAAGTGATGCATAATATTGAGCTCTAAAACTTGGATTTATGACCAAAAGTCCTTTAATAATTTTACTGTCAATATAACCAGCAAGTTCAGTTGTATTATTTTTTTGTTCAATTTTTCTGCCCACACTATTGAAGAAATTAAAATCTGTTGTAAATCCGTTAACTTCGATTCCATATTTTATTTCATTTTCTCCAAGAAAATATTTAAAATCAAAACCTAAGTTAAATCCATTTATCCTACTTTCTCTAGGGTTTAAAGTATCTCCTTCATTAATTGGATCAAGTTCAGATAAAGAAATTTTATAATCACTAACGTTAAACTTACCCATTATTAAAGCTGGAGAACTTGCAGGTACCACAACAAAATTTGATCCTACTCCCCAAGAATTCCAATTCAAATCTGAAACTGATTTGTATCGAACTCTATCATTATAGCTAAACCCAAAAAAGTTCACCTTGCTACCCGTAACACCATTTACAGATACCTTGCCATATAAATCTGTAAAATTAAATGGTAAACCATTAGAGTCTATGTAGTTATATAACTTTTTAGAAGTTTGTTCGAGATAAGAAGTTTTCCCAGAAAAAATATAAGAAGCTGTAGAATTGCTATTCGTTTCATTTAATTTTTTGATAGGCCCTTCTAATTTGAATTTAGAGCCAAACGGATTAACAGAAATTTTACCAGCATGTCTTTTTTTATTTCCATCAATGGTCGTAATATCCATAATTGATGATATTCTTCCTCCATACATAGCAGAAAATCCACCGGTATATATATCTGCACTTCGCATAATGTCAGTATCAAAAACAGAGAAAAAACCAATAGAATGAAAGGGGTTATATATAGTCATTCCGTCAAGTAATACTTTATTTTGAATTGGTGAACCACCACGGATATACATTTGTCCCCCCTGATCGCCAGTGGTTATAACACCAGGTGTAGTTTGTAAATATTGGGCAAAATCTGGTTCTCCTCCTATAGCAACAACTCTGGCCATATCTTTTGGAGTAGCTGTAATAACCGACATTTTTACTTCAGTTTTTCTCTCTTCTGCTTCTGCACTATATTCAAATTCATCGAGGACTTCGTCGTTAACCTCCATAAAGAAATTTTTAGTAATAATTTTACCCGACTTTAATTCGATTTCTTCCTCAATAGTCTTAAACTCTATATTAGATATTTCTAAAATAACCTTACCCGGACTTAGCCTATTAATCTGAAAAAAGCCATTTAAATCTGTAGAAGACCCTATTCCAGTTCCTTTTATTTTAACATTGGTTCCAAATGATGGTTCACCAGTTTCCTTTTCATAAACAGTTCCTCTTACGGTAGCATTATTTAGATAGTGAAATTTAGTTTGTGCATTAAACTCGTTAAATAAAAGAGTAGTTAACGAAAGAAATAGTATACTTTTAATTATAATCTTCA
>Ga0163111_10002290_pt1 | contig 12096 bp, 9 predicted proteins | sample CRUFie1St18metaG_FD_109645 | JGI IMG/M metagenome (GOLD analysis project Ga0163111, IMG submission 109645) | Marine microbial communities from the Costa Rica Dome - CRUD Field 142mm St18 metaG | ecosystem: Environmental > Aquatic > Marine > Oceanic > Photic zone | place: Costa Rica: the Eastern... | reverse complement strand
TGGATGTTCAATTCGTTCTTCACGTATTGAACCTGCTGTTGCGTTTGGCGGTATAGTTACGGAGGCTCGAAATCTTTCTAAAGATTGATTTCGTTCTTGATATTTTTGATATCCTTTTTGTGCTAATTTTTTTGTTTGATATTTAAATTGGTTAAAATAATTACCAGGTAATGGAGTAACTTTAACTGTTCTCATTGTATTATTTTTTTCAAAATCTTGTGGGACTCTATAGGCAACCTTTATAGTTCCTCTATTTCTACCTGGTAAAGTTAAAAGAGTTGTCTTATATTCCCCTGGTTGAGCTTGTTTAGGAATATTTACATTATAATAAAATTGTTTTACATAATTTATACCACCAAAATTGTCAGGTGTATATTCTGTTGGATGTCTGTAGCCTCTGTCTAGTCTAATTCTATTAGGATCTGTTCGTCTTCTTTCTCTATATAATCCTTGATTAATTCTTTCTATATCTTCTGGATTAATTCTTTCAGAAGTTTGGTTATTCATTGAACTAATTATATATTATATACATTTTATTTATTACTAAAGTGTAAAAAAATAATCAAACAAATTAGCAAAACTAAAACACTTATAAAAATATATTTATGTTTTAATTTTTGTTCTTCTTTTTTTTTTACTTGTTTAGGTTTATAATCTTCGTAAAATGCATCCATTGCTTCGTAATATCCTATTTCAGATTTACCTAAAAAAATATTTATTTTATTATGGATAAACCATACCCATTTAATAAAACTTTCTTTATTTGATAAATAAGACTGTGGAGGATAATTATCTAAAAATTTAGAGAATGTATTACCCATATTTTCATTGGGTAAAAATAAAGGAAAATTCATTATCAAATCATAATATTTTCTTTTAGTAACATCATTAGGATTATTAGGATATGTTAAAGCAATTGTATATAAAAATTTCCAATATAATGGTCCCCAAACTTTGTGATCTAAGTATGTAATCATAATTTATTTATAAATATATTTAATTACTTGTTAAAAAACATAATTAATATATTTATATTAGAGAGATTTATACAAAAGCATATAAAAACATAACAACAAAATATATAGTTAAAACGAAAAATGAATTCAAAGAAAAATACATTTTGCAATAATTGTGGCAAGTTAGGTCATTTATTTCATCAGTGCAAGATTCCAATAACGTCAATAGGTGTAATAGCAATAAGAAAAAATAATAATAATACAGAGATTTTACTAATAAGAAGAAAAGATAGTTTATCGTTTGTGGATTTCATGAGAGGCAAATATAATTTAGAAGATAAAAACTATTTAATAAATTTATTTAATAAAATGACATTAACTGAGAGAGATTTTATATTAAATAATGAATTTGATAAACTTTGGAATTATCTATGGGGAACACATATAACAAATCAATATAAAAATGAAGAAAAAACGTCAAAATATAAGTTTCAACAATTAAAAAGTGGTATAAAATTGAATAATGATTTTTATAATTTAGAAAATATAATAAATTTTTGTGTTGAAAAATATTTAGAACCAGAATGGGGGTTTCCAAAAGGTAGAAGAAATTATCAAGAAAGAGATATGGTTTGTGGTTTAAGAGAGTTTGAAGAAGAAACAGGTTATGATAAAAATGACTTAATAAATATAACAAATATATTACCATTAGAAGAAATTTTTACAGGTTCAAATTATAAATCATATAAACACAAATATTTTTTAGGATATATAAATAATACAAATGAACCAAAAAAAGAATTTCAATTATTTGAAATAAGTAAAATTGAATGGGTAAATATAGATGATGCAGAAAAGTATATTAGAAATTATAATATAGAAAAAAAGAAAATATTATTAGAATTAAATAAATTATTAAAAAGTTATAAACTATATATTTAATATATAATGAGTAATACACAAAAAAAAGAAGAAGAAATTGATAAAATAGAATCTCCTATTATAGAAATAGAAGAATTAGAAGATGATATTGAAATAGATAAAATAGAAGAAGATTCAGAAAATGATACAGATATAGAAGAAGAAAATGAAGAAGAAGATTCGCAAGATGAAGAATTAGAAGAAGATTTGCAAGATGAAGAATTAGAAGTAGATTTACAAGATGAAGAATTAGAAGAAGATTTGCAAGATAAAGAATTAGAAGAAGATTTGCAAGATGAAGATGAAGAATTAGGAAGTAAACAAGAATCAGTAGGAAGTTTAGAAGATGAAGTTGTAGGAAAAAAAAATTTAGAATTATACAATTTGTTTAAAAACAATATAAATAATTTTAATTTTGATAAAAGTATATTAGAAAGAAATGAGGATAAATTAACAAATAAAAAAGATGCTCAATATTTTCTAAATGCAATAGAGTTATTAAATCAAAAATTATTAAATGAAAGTTCAAATGAAAGAATAGAAGAAAATGGAAAAATATTTATGATGGATTATTTACATCCTGAATTAGATGATAAAAATTTAAACTTTAAAATAAGTAAAAGAAAGGAATTTAATGAATATAATTATAAGTTAAATGTAAATGGAAATATAGAAGAAGAAGCAGAAAAATTATGTAATAAAGGTTTTGAACTTGCTCCACATCAAAATTTTATAAAAAATTTTCTATCAGAATTTACACCATACAATAGTATATTATTATTTCATGGTTTAGGAACAGGTAAAACTTGTTCCGCTATTGGTATTGCAGAAGAAACAAGAAGATATATGAAATATAATGGTATAGAAAAACAAATTTTAGTTGTAGCATCTCCAAATGTGCAATTAAATTTTAGGATACAACTATTTGATGAAACAAAATTAAAATATGAAAATGAACGCTGGGTAATAAATAATTGTGCTGGTCAAAATATTTTAGATGAAATAAATGCACTTCAATCGAAGATTTCAAAATCAAAAGTAATAAAATTAGTCGATAATATAATAAATAATTATTATACATTTATAGGATACATTGAATTAGCTAATTTAATAAATAAACATTCAAATATAAATAATATTTTAAAAGAGAATCCAAAAATAAGTAAAAAGAAACAAAATTTATTAATTAAAAATAAATTGGATAAATTTTTTAATAATAGATTAATTATAATTGATGAAATCCATAATATAAGAGATACAAAAGAAAATTCAAATAAATTGGTTGCTAAACAAGTAGAAAATTTAGTAAAAAATGTAAATAATTTAAAATTGGTTTTATTATCAGCGACTCCAATGTTCAATGATTATAAAGAAATAATATTTTTAACAAATTTATTAAATGCAAATGATAAACGAAGTTTAATAGATATAAAAGATGTATTTAATAAAGATGGCTCATTTATAGAAGATGAGAATGGAAATGAAACTGGAAAAGATTTATTAAGAAGAAAATTAAATGGTTATGTCAGTTATGTAAAAGGAGATAATCCATTTATTTTTCCATATAGAATATTACCAGAATTATTTGATATAGTTAATAGTTCAAAAAATAAAAACTTTAAGTATCCAGTAAATAATATAGTTGGAAATAGATTAGAAGAAGATACAAAAATAGATTATTTTGATTTATATTTATCAAAGTTAAATGACTATCAAGAGAGAGTTTATAATTATATAGTTAATAAAACAGATTTTAAAAATGAAAGTGATTCTTATAAATATACATTATTATTAAAACCGGTAGAAGCACTAAATATAGTATATCCCAATAAAGAATTAGAAACAGTATCACTAGAAGAAATGTCATCACTAAAAATAGATATAAAAAAATTAGTTGGAAAAACAGGTTTATCAAATATCATGACATATGAAGAAGATTTAAAATTAGGTAATAGATTTAATTATAAATTTATAGATAGTAAGACACCAAATATATTTTTGAGAGAAAATTTAATAAAATATAGTTCAAAAATATCAAATATAATTAATTCCATAGAAAATTCAAATGGTCCAATTATTATATATTCTCAATTTATAGATGGGGGGTTAATACCCCTAGCGTTGGCATTAGAATCTTATGGTTTCAAAAGATTTGGAAATTCAAAATCATTATTAGAAAAACCACCAGTTGAAGAGCTAGATATATATTCTTATAAACCAAAAAGTCAAGCAATAAAAGAAACAAATAAATTCAAATGTGCAAAATACATAATGATAACTGGTGATAAAGTTCTTTCACCGAATAAAGAAGAAGAATTAAAAGCTTGTAATGATCCTAATAATGTAAATGGCGAAAATATAAAGATAATATTAATATCGAGTGCAGGTAGTGAAGGTTTAGATTTTAAATATATAAGACAAATTCATATATTAGAGCCATGGTATAATATAAATAGAATAGAACAAATAATAGGAAGAGGTGTAAGAACATGTAGTCATAAAGATTTATCATTAACTGAAAGGAATGTCCAAATTTATATGTATGCTTCAATTTTATCTAATCCAACAATAGAAACAGTAGATTTATTAATTTATAGAAAAGCGGAAGAAAAAGCAAAATTAATAGGACAAATAACAAGATTAATGAAGGAAATAAGTGTAGACTGTCATTTAAATTATGATTTAACATTATTTAATGAAAATAAATTTTCACAAATAGTAAATAATAAATTACAAATAAAATTATCAAATAATAATCAAGTAGATTATATAATTGGAGACAAACCATTTACTTCATTATGTGATTATATGGAAAATTGTGAATATAAGTGTTACCCAAATAAAGATACTAATAATTTAGAAGAAAATAAAATAGATAATTTTAAAACATTTAATGATATATATTTGGAAACAATAAATACAAAAATAATAAAATTAATAAAAGATTTATATAAGGAAAATTATTTTTATAGTAAAGTAGAATTAATTTCTTTAATAAATATGAAAGAAGATTTTTCATTATTAGCAATAAACAATGCATTAGATGAGTTAATAAATAATGATTTGCAAACAATAGTAGATAAGTTTGGTAGAAAAGGTAGATTAATAAATATTGATGAATTATATATTTATCAACCATTAGATTTGGATTATGAACATACATCAATCTATAATAGAAGCACTGAACTAGATAGTATTTCAGATTCTATTGTATATGAAATACCTGATAAAATAGAAAAAGGTGTAAAAGTTCCGGAAGAAAAAGTAGTAAAAGAAGATTTCAAAGAAGGAGAAAAAATATTTAAAGAAATAATAAAAAATTATAATAATATTATACAAGGAAATACTAATTATGTTAAAAAGAAAGAAAAAAGTAAATATAATTTACTGGCACATGTTATTAATTTAAATAATAAAAATTCAAATATTTTCAACTATGATTTTGATTTATTACCAAGTATTATTTTACATATTTTAATTGATAATCTTTCAGTTGATTTATATAAAAATTTATTCATATATATTTTTAATACAATAGAAGATTATAGACAAAGTGATTCAGAATATTTAAATATAATTGAATTAATAAAAAAATATTTAGATGATTCTGTAATAAGTTTAGAATACAAAGGAAATATATTAAATGGTATAATTTATGCTAATACTAGTGAATATGATAAATATACATTATTTTTAATAAATAATGATGATAAAGGTAAGATAAAATTAATAAAGGGTAAGCAGATGGATTATAATAGATTTCAAGAAATTATTATGAATAAATATTTAGTAGAAGAGTCATTATATCCATCAGCGTATGCTTATATAGAAGAAGGTAAAAAATTGGATGATTTTTATGATTTTAAAATAATATATTTTATGCGTGAAAAACGAACATATTCAAATGGTAGAATATGTAATAATTTTCATAGAATAGAAGATAAATATAAATCTTTCATGCATGAATTTTTATCAAAAGAAGTTTATGATAGTCTAAATAAGAAATTTAAATTAGGAACATATTTATGTGTAATAGCAGAGTTATATTTTAGGTATTATGATATAATTGAAAAAGATGGCAAAAAATGGTTTTATTCTATGAATCATGCGTTAATTAATAATATGTTAAAATTATCAAAGGATAAACTAGTATAATAAAAAAATAAAAAATTAAAAATGAAAAAAATATTAATTTAAAAAAAACTTAATATTTTTGAATAATTTTTAATTGAATAATTTTTAATTGAATAATTAAAAATTGAATAAATTAAAGATATATTTATATATTTATATTAGTGATGAGTATAAGTAAAATTTATTCGAAAGTTATGTTATCAGATAAATTAGAAATAAATTTTAAAAATATTAATTCACAAATATATAATACATTAGAAAAAATTATTAAAAAAAAAGTAGAAGGTATTTGTATTGACGAGGGTTTTGTTAAAATAGGTTCAGTAAATTTAATATCATATTCATCTGGTGAATTGTATGCTAACAAAGTTATAATTGATGTTGTTTATGAATGTTTAGTAGCAAATACAGTAGAGTCTATGACTTTTGATTGTATAGTAAAATCAATTACAAAAGTAGGAATCAGAGCAGAAATAAATGAAAGTGTAAGTCCATTTGTTATATTTATTGCACGAGATCATCATTTTGATAATGAATTATTTTCTAAAATAAATGAAAATGATATTATAAATGTTAGAGTTTTAGGACAGAGATATGAATTAAATAATAAATTTATATCAGTAATAGCAGAATTAGTAAATATAAATAATTATGAAACATCTAAAGGAGAATTAAAAGATGTAGATGATTTAGTTGGTGGAAAAAATAAAGCAAAAAATAAACTAATTGAAAAAAAGAATAATATTAATAAATTAAAATCAAAATAAATAATACACTAATATATAAATATGTATGATTTAAGTAATTTTAATAAAATTAGTGATTATTTATTTATTTTAAATGGAGCATACTTTTCTGATTTATGGATAATGTTTTTTATTTTTTATACAAAAGATAAATATGGCTCTTGGAATATTTTACGTGACTGGTATAAAAAGTATCAATTAGGAGGAGTTTTGGCAGATGTAACAATATTAATTATTGGATTTATATTAACAAGATTTATTATTACAATATTAAAAATAAAATCTAATATTTTTATATTTATTGGTTTATTTTTAGTTTTACAAATAATACATGATATATTATTTTATTTGTTTTTTATGAATTTACCTAAAAAAACTAATGCAATGATAGATTTTTTTAAATTATATGCCAAAGAAGCTAGTTATAAAGCAATAATAGGTGATAGTATAATGGTAGTTGTAGCATATGTTGCCGCATTATTATTTTCAAAATTATCTATAAATTTGAATATTATATTATTAACAATTATGTTATATATTACGCCATTTTTTCTGAATACAAATTAATAATTAAACATTATTCATAATAATTTTATATAAATATAACCCTAATATAATTATATAAGATACATCCGCGCTCAAATCTTTCTTGTTATAATTTTTTTTATTAATTTTCCATAAACATTTATTATATACAAATCTTGAAATTAATGTAATAATTAGTATTAAAGTTGCTAATAAATTTGTATATGTATTTTTAAACAAAAACAAACCAATTATTAAAATAAATGGAAAAATTTGACTTATTATAATCATTATCATATTATATTTTTTTATTACACTTATTATTCCTATAAATTGAACTATACTGCAAAAAAATAATATATTTTTATCTATTTTCTCATTTATATTAATTAATAAAAAATTTGTAAATATAAAGATTATTACAATAATACCTATTAAAAAATTACTTGGACCCATTATATATATTTAATACTTTTTTTGTATAAATATGTTGTAATTAAAAATAGGAATCCTCCCCATGTTAAATCAATTAATCCAACATTAACATTCCAATCTTCAAAAATAGCGATATTAGTGGTTTCGTAAACTCCATAAATAAAGAATCCAAGTAAAAACGCATCTAAAAATGTTCCTTTTTTGAAAATAATAAAATAATATAAAGATGAAATTAAAATTAAATAGCTAGTAATAGTTGGTAAAATTTTCATGGATAATGGTGAACCTTGTATTTTTTTAATCATAGTTTGAAAATTATTACGCATTAAATATAAAAATCCAGCATCTACTATTATAAATATTAAACCTAGTAATAATAATTGTTTTAACATAATATATATATATAAAGAATATTAAAAGATAATTAAAATATATAATATTTAATAATAATGCAATCAAAAAATGAAAATGAAACTGTAAATGAAAATGTAAATGTTAATGAAAATGTAAATGTTAATGAAAATGAAAATGTAAATGTTAATGAAAATGAAAATGTAAATGTAAATGAAAATAATTTATTTGAAGAAAAAAATAAAAATTATGATGAATTAGAAAAGTTAAGAAAAACAATAGAAAATTTAAATACTAGTCATCATTTAGAAATTGCAAAAATATTCAAATTAAATAACATTAAATTAACTGAAAATAATAATGGTATTTTTATTAATCTAAATAAAATTCCATTAAGTATAATAAAAGAAATAAAAAATTATATGGAGTTTATAAAAACACAAGAAAATTTAATAAAAATAGATGAATCAAAAAAAGAAACATTAGAAAATATTTATTTTAAAGATAAACAAGAATCTGTTGATGAATGTGAAATATAATATTTTAAAACATATTAAAGATTTAATTTTAATTATAATGATAATATTTAATTATGTATTCTTTAAATATTAACAACGATAAAATAATTCATGATTTAGAGATTTATATGTTAAATTCAATAAAAACTGGTTGTCTTGAAATAGTTAATGATAAAATAAAAAAAATAAAAAATGAAAAACCTTACATTCCACGAAATAATATTTTTGTAAATTATAATAAATTAAAATCAAATATTATGAAAAACCTGTAAAGAAAAATTTAATTTTACATGATAAATTATTTTGGTGTTTTTATAAATTATATAATAATATAAAAGATTCAGATTTAGAATATTTAAATACATTTACAGTTGAAAAAGAATTTAAGCTTGCAGTATTGATAAATTAAAAAAAAATAAAGATTTGCTAAAAAAACACAAAATTCAAAAAAATAATGTTGAAAGTGAGATTACAAATGATAAACAAATCTCTCTTAATTCATTTAAAACTTTGTGTATATTATATAATGTTAATATTATAGTTATTAAAGATAATAATACATATACACGATTTACAAATGATAGTTTAGAAAGTTGTATTGATAATTTAGATAACTATAAAACAATAAAATTATTATATAAAAATTCATCTTCAATTAATACTAATTTTGAAATTATAATGAATATTAATAAATTAGAAGTAGAAAATGTATTAACTAAATATTTTTATGTAAGAAATCTTGAAAAACCATTAAAATCGTTTAGTAGCTATAAGTTAGATGAAATTATTGAAGTAGCGAAAAAATTAGAAATTAAAATTTGTCATGAAAGCGGTAAAAAGAAAACGAAAATGGAACTTTATTCTGATTCTCTCAAAAAATTATCATAAATTAATTTAAAATTGATTTATTATTTAAAAGTAATAAAAATAATAAACCAATATATATATTATGTCTAAATCAAAAGAAACAATAAAATCAAAAGAAATATTAAAAGAAACCTCAACAGATGTAATTTCTCAAAAAAAGTTTAAAACTGTGATTGAGTCTGAAGATGATTCAGATAATACTAAAAAATTAAAACGACTAATAAACATGTATTTAGTTAATATGTCTAAATTAGCTGATAATATGGTTCCTGAATTAGAAGTAAGATTTGGAACAAAAAAAATTAAATCTTTAAGTAAAATAGATTTTTATAATGTTATAAAGAGTTTATTAAATCATAATTTTACTAATACACTTGAAAATTATTATTTAAAAATTATAACTGATAATGAATTATCCAATATAAGAACACAAATTAATGGTTTTCCAAATATTCAACATTATTGTAAATATAATACTATTCAAAATTTACCCGATCCTTATAATGTTGAATTTATTGAAAAAGATTATTATGTAAATGAAGGAACAAAAATTTATCCTTTGGATTTTGATGACTACAATTTTCGTATTTCATATCAAATTGAAAAAATCTATAATAAAAATAATGAAACTATTAACAATATTTATGATAAATGGAATTCTACAAAAAAAATTTTTCGTTATATTAAAAGATTTGAGTTTACTCATCCTGACTATCCATTTTTAATACATTGTAGTATTGTTAAAACATCTAGAACAAATGGAGGTAAACTTATTCCACAATTTTATATAAATGATTCAGGTGTATTTAATTCTTCTGAACAATATGAAATTGAAATTGAATTAAATAATTCAATTGTAGGCATTGATACTAAATTTTCGACTGGTTTGATTATTTATCAAAAATTAAGACAACTTATAAAATATGTATTAATTGGAATTCAACAAACTAATTATCCTATTTCTTTACTTGAACAAAATCAAATTATTACTAATTATTTAAAAATTACTAAAAATAAAGATTATGATGAAACAAAAAAACCTAATAATAGTGATTTTATAGGACCTTCATCATCTACATTACAAATGATTAATTTAATTAATGAAAGTGATATAAATGAAACAAACAAAATGATGCCAAATATTCGTAAAAATTATACTGTAACAGACAAAGCCGATGGTTCAAGAAAACTATTATTTATTAATGAAAATGGTAAAATTTATTTAATAAATACTTTGATGAATGTTGAATTTACTGGTGCATTTACTGAAGAAGATGAATTATTTAATAGTGTTATTGACGGTGAACATATTAGTCATGATAAAAATGGAGAGTATATTAATTTATTTGCTGCATTTGATATTTATTATATCAATAATAAAAATGTAACTGGTTTACCTTTTGTTAATTTAGAAATTTCAAAAACACAGGATGTAGGTGATGATGATGATGATGATAAAAAAGAAGAACAACAGAAAACAAAATATAAAAAAGATAATTCAAGATTAGTTATTTTAAAAACTGTAATTAAAAAATTAAATCCATTATCGGTTGTTTCAAAGTCTAAATCTCCTATAAGTATTGTAACAAAAAAATTTTATGCAAATAATATATTTGGTGGTTCTGCTACAATTTTAAATAATGTCAAAGAAGGTTTATTTGAATATAATACAGATGGATTAATATTTACACCATCTAATACTGGCGTTGCTAGTAATAAAGTTGGATTTTCTGCGCCAAATTTTAAAATTACCTGGAATGAATCATTTAAATGGAAACCACCAGAATTTAATACAATTGATTTCTTAGTTAAATTTCAAAAAAATGATTATGGTGGATATAAAGAAAGCTATATTCATAGTAGTGGTGTAAATTTAACTAAATCTAGTCAATTTCAAAAATATTATACTTTAATCTTACATGTTGGTTTTGATGAAAAAAAACATGGATATATTAATCCATGTAATGATGTTTTAAATGATTATATTATTAAAAAAGATAATCATGATTCACATAAATCAACATATAAACCTGCTCGTTTTTATCCTACAAATCCTTCAGATGAAAATGCTGGATTATGTAATATTATTGGTAATGTAGATGAATCAAATAATTTAAAAATTTTTACAGAAGAAGGTGAAGAAATTGAAGATAATACAATTGTCGAATTTAAATATGATAATACAAGAGAATCACAATGGAAATGGATTCCTTTAAGGGTTAGATATGATAAAACATCCGAATTAAGAAGTGGAGGTAAAAATTTTGGTAATGCTTATCATGTAGCAAATTCAAATTGGCAGTCTATTCATAATCCAATTACAAATGAAATTATTACAACTGGTAATCATATTAAAATTGATAATAATGATGATGATGTTTATTATAATAAAGTAAATACTCAATCAGAAACTCGTTCATTGAGAGATTTTCATAATTTATATGTAAAAAACATGTTAATAAGTAAATTATCTAATAGTGGAAGCACTTTAATTGACTTTGCATGTGGTAAAGCTGGTGATTTGCCAAAATGGATAAATGCTAAATTAGCATTTGTATTAGGTTTAGATTTAAATAAAGATAATATTGAGAATAGATTAGATGGAGCTTGTGCAAGATATTTAAATTATGCTAAAAAATATTC
>Ga0163111_10002288_pt1 | contig 12098 bp, 16 predicted proteins | sample CRUFie1St18metaG_FD_109645 | JGI IMG/M metagenome (GOLD analysis project Ga0163111, IMG submission 109645) | Marine microbial communities from the Costa Rica Dome - CRUD Field 142mm St18 metaG | ecosystem: Environmental > Aquatic > Marine > Oceanic > Photic zone | place: Costa Rica: the Eastern... | reverse complement strand
TATCCTTGGTGGAGGGGGGTGGATTCGAACCACCGAAGCTCGCGCGTCAGATTTACAGTCTGATCCCTTTGGCCACTCGGGAACCCCTCCGGAAGGGCGCACATTCTCTAGATCTGGACCCCCTGTGTCAACAGGGCTGGAGGGGGAATTCTGCGCTTCTGGGGCCACTCGCAAATGACGGCTAGCACTGCGTTTACGCCAGTTGCCGGGCAGTTTTATACGCTAGGGTGAAATGGAGCTGGCGAGAGGAATCGAACCCCCGACCGGCTGATTACAAATCAGCTGCTCTACCTACTGAGCTACGCCAGCTAAAAGACGCGTGTCGGAACAAAAAAAGGCCGTCCCAACGGGGTGCGCATCATCCCCTCAGGGGGACTGATCGTCAAGCGTTTGGGACAACCACAGCCTGAGACCTTCTATGACCAAGTCGGGGCTGTGTGTGGCCACTAAACCCAAGTCCTGCAGCGCGCCCGCCGCACCACCAGTGAGCAACGCATGATGCTGTGGGTACTCAGCCATGATTGACTGCACGGCGCCCACCACCGCGCGCCATGACCCCGCGGTGACGCAGGCCTCGGTGTTATTGCCAGGCTCAATGGTGGAGGCCTCGAGGGCGCCGACCTGAATCCGATCTGTCTCGCTGCTCAGGGCGCGCCGCATCAGATCGGCTCCCGGCAAGATATACCCACCATCATGCACGCCCTCTGTAGACACCAAGTCCACGGTCACGGCGGTACCAGCATCAATGACACACAGTGCTCCCTCGTTGCGAACATGCGCGGCCAGCATAGCGAGCCAACGGTCTACGCCCATGCGCTCTGGCTCGGCATAGCTACTCATCAAACCAAGACAGGTTGCTTGTGCCGTCGCGCGATGCACTGTCGCTTCCCTGCTTGCTGTCAGCGCGGCTATCAGCTCAGCATCAGCTGCATCACTGGCAACACTCGCTAGCCCCGCCACGCCCCAAGCTTCCGCCTCAACACGCTGGCAGAGACTCGACACATCCGAGGCTGAGCCACCGGCGTCCAGTAACCCTTCGGTATTAGCAAGACGCCACTTGATGGCGGTGTTACCCACATCGACTAACAGCCACGGTGCCTGTGAACTCATGTCATCCCCCCAATTGACAACAGACTGGCCTCCCCACCTGACACCGCGGACCGGCCGTGATCGGTTTCAACAACGAGGGCACCTGTCTCGTCGATGCCCACGGCCAGCCCTTTCACAGGAGGTGAACCATCCACCACCACGCTTCTTCCTTTGAGCCAATCGCGCTGCCGCCAGCGTTCCAACCAGCCGGCCATGCCATTTCTATCTAATTGCTGGAGGCCTTCTGCCAATTGGTTGAGGACCCCTGCGGCGAGTAGGTTACGGTCAATCGACTGACCAGCCACTGTGCACAGATCCGTCCAGGGTTGCTGGATGGCCTCTGAGGGCACTGCCGGCATGTCGACATTGAGTCCGACCCCCACGACCACGTGTTGGCGACCATCTCGCTCTCCCAGCATTTCTATCAGCACGCCGCCCAACTTGCGATCGGCGTGATAGAGATCATTGGGCCACTTCAGCGCCAAGTGCGTGTCGTACGCCGCAGCGATCGCCTCGGCAAGCATCGCGCCCACGGCGAGACTCAACCCGGACAAAGCTTCGAACGCCAGCTCAAAGCGCCACCCCAGGGAGCAGTAGAGGTTTGCGCCCGCCGGGCTGTGCCAGCTGCGGCCTCGTCGTCCGCGGCCCGCCGTTTGTTCTTCGGCCATCACGACCATTCCGTGGCAAGACTGCGTATCGGCAAGCTCCCGTACCACATCATTGGTTGACCCCACTGAGCTTCGGATATCCAACGTCAGTGCCGCCGCCGCGGCATCCGATAGCGAGGACCTGATCCGGTTTGCTTGCAAAGGTATTGCACTCATGTGGCGAATCATACCGCTTCGCTTTGCGTCATTCGCGAGGCGCGTTTCTACTCATCATTCTCGATACCTGTCATGATCCAAACATCGCCACAGCCGACATCGTTTATTCAGAGAATACGGTATGCCAACTGCCACCTTAATCACCAGAGAGCGCCTGCGCTTGCTCGCAATGCTACTGGCGCTGTTTATTGGCGTGCTACTGATCGCCGATCTTTGGAGCCAGTCACTGAGCCAGGAGAGCCTTGCTACGGCTGGCCGCGGCGTAATCTTCATTTTGCTGGCGCTGGGATTGATGGGCACACGTCGACTGAGCGTTGCACTGACCGCCCTGTTGTGCGGCGTCTCACTACTTGACCTGCTTACCGTAAACCACACGCTCCGACTGGTTGATGTTCTGGAGATACCCACATTGCTGATCTGCGCAGGTCTACTCCTAGCACCTGAATACCCCCTTCCGGATCAGCACTCGGCGCAGTGATGATCTATCGAGATCAACTGTCGACCCCATTGGGCACCCTGACACTGGAAGCGACCGATCGGGGACTCAGTAGCGTGCGCTTTCCCAATCGCGCCGGGCCCTATGCAGGCAACTCGCCAGACAACCCGGCCCTTTCGCAAGCCAAACGGGAGCTCTGTGACTACTTCGCGGGGGAGCTTAAACAATTTAGTGTGCCACTCGATTGGCAGGGTACGGCGTTTCAGCAATCGGTATGGGAGGCACTCACTCATATTCCGTATGGCGAAACCGTGAGCTATGCCGACATCGCCCGAGCTATTGGCAGACCCAAATCTGCCCGCCCCACCGGCGGCGCTGTGGGCGCCAATCCTTTACCCATCATCGTGCCCTGCCATCGGGTCATCGGTAGCGACCGGTCGCTCACCGGCTTCACCGGTGGGCTGAACATCAAAGTTGCGTTACTCGAGTTGGAAGGCTGCCTGATCGAATAACAATCACGCGTTGAGGTCCGGGATGATCTCGTTCTTCAAACGTTCTATCGACTCTTTGAGCAGCAATTTTTCTTTCTTCAATCGCTGCACGAGAAGCTGGTTCTGCCAGGGACGCGACTGAAGCTCAATAATTTTCTGATCGAGCGTGCGGTGCTGCGTCTGCATCACCGCCAAACGCTCTGCTGGCGAGAGATCCTCGTTAGCCGCCGATTGATCTGGTCCCACGCGTTCGGTCATGCGTTCATCTACCCCTGCCCACCGCAGAATCTAACTGGGGTTCGGCCGCACTGACAAGCGCTGATCATCTGCTCGTCGTCAGTGGTGCGAATAAAAGCGGGCTCGTCTCCTTATCTACTTAATCTACTTTGCGTTGTTGGTACTATCGACAGACTCACCAACCCTAAGCCGTCCACTCATCAGATGTCCGGATCGGGAATCAGATCCAAGTAGTCAATCTGTGGATCACCCGCGGCAACAAATTTCGGCGCTTTCAAACTGTCCCACTGGTTGTATCGGATCGGCGCACCCTCAAGGGTCGTCACAGTACCCCCTGCAGCGCGAACCAGCGCATCGCCCGCTGCCAGATCCCACTCGTAGCAGGGTGAGGTGCGCGGATACACATCCGCTACTCCCGACGCCACATCACAAAACTTCAAAGCACTGCCCGCATCGAGCCGCTGTGCGCCCGCGGCGATTTCAGAGAGGCGGTTCAGTATCATTTCGACCCGCTCCGCACGGTGGCGCGCGCTCGCCGACACGACCAGAGCTGCTGAGGCATCAACTGGTCGAGTACCCAACTCTGCGCCCGCCTCGTCAGCAAAGAGCGGATACCGGCGGGCACCCCATCCCGGGATGCCAAAGTCGAGATATCCGCGGTTGGGAGCTGCAATTAACCCCAGCACGGCCTCGGCATCGACAATCAGCGCAATGTTCACCGTGAACTCGCCGGTTCCCTCCAGAAACTCCTTGGTGCCATCCAGCGGGTCGACCATCCAACACACGGGCCAGTCTCTGCGACCGATCAGCTGCTCGAGCGTCGACTCCTCCGACAAGATCGGGATATCGGGTGTAAGCGCTTGCAGCACACGGCATATCAACTGATGGGAGGCGTGGTCGGCTTCGGTAACAGGGCTGGCATCAGATTTCTGACTAACGGCCACCTCGCCGGCCTTGGCAAAGAGATCCAAAATGCACTGCGCCGCCTCATTGGAAAGTGCTCTCAGCGCGTTAATAAGATCAGGGAGCGCGATTTCTGTCTCCCGCAGCATCGCGTCGAGGCCGGGGTTCCCGCTATAGTGAGTGTCAGTCATAAACACAGGGTAGCACCCGATGGCCTTAACCGTGGCCCCCAGTCTTTCGGTAACAGACGTGGACTGGGCGCAACTCGATACCATCTTGTTGGATATGGATGGCACATTGCTCGACCTCGAGTTCGATAATCACTTCTGGGGGACCGTGATCCCCGGGGAATGGGGAAAGCAACGCGGTCTCGACATTAACACCAGTCAGGAGACGCTGGCCCCCGTCTTTGCGGGTGAGCGAGGCAAACTCAATTGGTATTGCCTTGATTTCTGGGGCGAGACGCTGGAACTCGATATACCCACCATCAAAGCAAGCTATGCAGAGGGCATTCGCTGGCGACCGCAAGCGGAAACTTTTTTACGGCACCTGCGGGCCAGTCATCTGGACGTGGTATTGATCACCAATGCACACCCACTCACCCTTCAGATGAAGGCTGAACGGGTGCCTCTGGCTCAATGGTTCGACACCATGATCAGCTCCCACGATTACGGCGCCCCTAAAGAGACGCCCACTTTTTGGAATGCGTTAATGAACGAGCGCCCTTTCGATCCGGAGCGCACACTGTTCTTCGACGATTCCGAGTATGTGCTCGAGTCTGCAAAGGCATTCGGTGTCGCACATCTGGTGACGCTGCGTCAGCCTGACTCAACACTGCCCGTGCGCGAGCGGACTGAATTCCCCGCAATTCATCACTTCGAAGAAATTCTCGACGGGCTTCCCGACATTGACTGAAGGCGAGCAGGGCAACAAGAAAGTCCGCATAGACAAGTGGCTGTGGGCGGCCCGTTTTTTTAAAACCCGATCGCTGGCAAAGTCGGCTATTGAGGGCGGCAAGGTGCAACTTGCGGGGCAACGTGTGAAGGTCTCCAGAGAGGTCGTCCCGGGAGACGTACTTCGGGTGCGTCAGGGCTGGGACGAACGCGAAATCACCGTTCTGGCTACCAGCGAGCAACGGCGTGCGGCGCCGATCGCACAAACGCTCTACCAGGAGACCGAGACCAGTCTCGAACGGCGCAACCGAGCCGCCGAAGCGCGCAAGGCAGCGGGTACTCTGGCGCGCCCTTCCCAGAGACCGGGCAAGCACGAACGCAAAGCGCTGGAGCGCTTGAGAAAGCAGTTCGACCCCTCATGAATTAGCGCGTCCTGACCCCAAGACTTGGGGTATGATCCTTCGCATGATCGAAGAACTGCCCACAACGCGCCCGCAGACTCCGCTCCTTGATAGCGTCGCAACAGATCTCGACAGCTTGTCGCACCTGGAGGGCCACGAGCTCGTCAGTCTGGCCGAAGAACTGCGGCATGATCTGCTTTACTCGGTGGCCGGCACCGGCGGGCACTTTGGCGCGGGCCTGGGCGTCGTCGAACTCACAGTGGCGCTGCACCATGTCTTTAACACCCCCCACGACCGCATCGTCTGGGATGTGGGACATCAAACCTACCCTCACAAAATCCTGACGGGTAGACGCGACCGCATGAACAGCATGCGGCAGATAGAGGGACTCTCGGGTTTCCCCAAGCGCTCGGAGAGCCCCTATGACACCTTTGGCGTCGGACACTCGTCGACCAGCATTTCTGCAGCGATGGGTATGGCGTTGGCGGCCCAAAAGCAGGGTGTTGACCGAAAAGTGATCGCCGTTATTGGTGATGGCGCCATTACCGGCGGCATGGCCTTTGAAGCACTGGCCCACGCAGGCCACGAGCGCCCCAACATGCTAGTCATACTGAACGACAACCAGATGTCCATCGGCCACAACACGGGTGGGCTGGCGACCTACTTCGCCAAGATCTGGGCTAGCAAGACCTACACCGCACTGCGCGAGGGCTCCAAAAGGATCCTTGAGCATGTTCGCGGCGCCTGGGATCTGGCCAAAAAGACAGAAGAACACATGAAGGGAATGGTGGCACCGGGCACTATGTTCGAAGAGCTGGGCTGGCACTACATCGGACCGCTGGATGGCCATGATCTGCCCCAGCTGGTGAACACTTTAAAGGTCATGAGTGAACTCAAAGGCCCCCAGTTCCTGCATATTCGCACCGTCAAAGGCAAAGGGTTCGCGCCCGCTGAGCGTGACCCCATTGGCTACCACGCCATTAACAAACTGGAACCCGCTAAGCCTGCCAAGACCGCGGTACCTGCCAAGCCCAAGGCGCCCAAATATCAGGACGTGTTCGGGCAATGGCTGTGCGACCTCGCGGCGCAGGATGACCGTGTGGTGGGGATTACCCCCGCCATGTGCGAGGGGTCCGGGATGGTGCAGTACGCCAAACAGTTCCCCGAAAGATTCTACGACGTCGCCATCGCCGAGCAGCACTCGGTGACACTGGCGGCGGGTATGGCCTGTGACGGGCTTAAGCCGGTTCTCGCGATCTACTCCACCTTCCTGCAGCGCGGCTACGATCAGCTCATCCACGATGTCGCATTGCAAGGTCTGGATGTGACGCTGGCAATTGATAGAGCCGGTCTGGTCGGGCAGGACGGGCCCACCCATCACGGCACCTTCGATTTGTCCTACCTGCGGTGCATCCCGAATATGGTCGTAGCGGCACCCAGTAACGAAAACGAGTGCCGGCAAATGCTGCAGTCTGCGTGGCTGCATGACGGCCCCTCTGCAGTGCGCTACCCACGAGGCGTGGGCATCGGTGCGGCGATAGACCCCTCGCTAGCCACAATCGATATCGGCAAAGCCCATCTCGTCAAACAGGGGGCAAGAGTCGCCATCCTGAACTTTGGCGTGTTGCTCGATCAGGCGCTTGCAGCAGCCGAGACATTGGGCGCGACGGTGGTGGACATGCGATGGGTCAAGCCTTTGGACGAGGCCATGATCCTGTCGCTGGTAGAACAACATGAGCTGCTCATTTCCCTCGAGGAGAACGCCATAGCAGGCGGTGCGGGCAGTGGGGTCGCAGAGTTCCTCGCCAATGCCGGTGTCGTCTGCCCTGTCCGCCATATTGGTATCCCCGATGCCTTTATCGCGCATGCCGGGCAAGGCGAGTGCCGGCAATTGGCCGGACTGACTGCCGAGGCGATCATCGCAGCCGCACAAAGCGATCTTCCAGCCGCCAGCCAACAGGCGCTCTAATTCTTAATCAGCGGGAATCCGTCAGGCGTGGCCAAATCAAGTAAAGAAAAATCCTCCCTGAGTATCGGCCAGCAGATGACCGAACTCACCGAGCTGGTCGAGCAACTCGAGGACCCTGAAATCGAGTTAGAGGCCGCGCTGGTGCTTTACGAGAAAGGCGTGAAGCTAAGCGGCAGCATTCAGAAAACGCTTGAATCAGCTGAGCAACGGGTTGCAGAAGTCGCCGCCGATGGGGCTTTGCCAGAAGAGGACGACGCCGAAGGCGAGGCTTGAAGCGCTGATGAGACCCTTCGACTGGATCAGCTGCCCAGACCCGCGACTGGCCGAGGCTATCCAGTATTTGTCACAGCATCCGGGCAAGCAGCTTCGTAGTCGACTCACTCAGGCTTGCGCGGAACTCGTTGCGGGAGAACCTGTCGCCACGGCGGTCATGGCGGGCGAGGCGATCGAACTTCTGCACACGTACTCGCTGGTACACGACGATCTCCCTGCGATGGATGATGATGATCTCCGGCGCGGTCAACCCACCCTCCACTGCGCGTTCGACGAAGCCACGGCGATTCTCGCTGGTGACGGGCTGCAGGCCGCCGCGTTTCAGCGAATCACCGAAATTGACGCACTCAGTGCAGAGCAACGCCTCGAAATACTCAAAGTCGTCAGTATCGCCGTGGGGTTTCAGGGCATGGTGGGTGGACAGGCGCTCGACCTCGCCGCAGAACATCAGGCTATCAGTGATAAAGCGCTGAGAGGGATCCACGACCTCAAAACCGGCGCGCTCATCTCTGCCGCCGCCGAGGTGGGCGCGATCTGTGCAGGTGCGTCAAGCGCGCAACGAGAGGCCTTCGTCCGTTTTGCAAAAGCCATTGGACTCGCTTTTCAGGTCACTGACGACGTACTAGACGTCACGGGCGACAGCGAATCACTTGGCAAAACCGCGGGCAAAGATGAGCGCGCAGAGAAGTCGACTTACGTCAGCACGCTGGGCCTAGACGGCGCACAACAGGAAGCAGATCGCCTGCTAGACGAGGCACTTGGGGCACTGAGCGAATTTGGTGAGGCCGCGGAACCACTCCGCGACCTGGCGCGGAAGATGGTCCACCGGCAAACTTAAACGGACCGGCTGTTCCAACGCTGCAGAGCGGGACCAGCCCCTCTAGAGCCTGAGGACAGAGCCTCCTAACCAACCGTTATCCCAATCAAGATCAGCGTCATGCAACCGCCCGCCAGTACCCCCGCTACCACGTCATCGAGCACAACGCCCCAAGCACCGTGAAGACCACGCTCTACGGCGTCAACCGGCCAGGGCTTTACGATATCGAAGAGCCGGAACAGCAGGAATGACCCGACCAGCAATAGCGCGCTGGATATTTCGAAGGGGAAGAGGCTCAAGGGAATAAGTAGTGCGAGCCAAACACCGGCCACCTCATCGATCACGATAGCGGGATGATCGATCACACCCCACGCCTCGCCCGCGCGCCCGGCGGACCAAACCGCCGCGCCAAGTAGACCGACCCAGGCACACCAATGCCAAGCCAACGGCATATCCAGGACGACAGCCAGCACGGCCACCGCCGCAAAGCTGCCGGCTGTGCCCGGCGCCACTGGAGACAAGCCCGAGCCCAGGCCACTGGCAATGAGCGTGGCCAGATTGCTTATGCGCGCCTTGGTGGGATCGTCGCTGTCAGCGGGCGAAGTGGTCATAACCCATGCCCTCGGGAGTTCGATCACAGCTTATCCCGCTTCCCACATGAACACGACCGATTTCAGTACAGCCCTCTGGCACCCGCATGCCACTGGGCAGAGTGAATAACAATTCATAGTCATCACCGCCCGCCAGCGCCCAATCCAGAACCTGCGGCAACGGCACCGAGGCACTGAGCGCTTCTGAGAGCGGTAGCGAAGCACTATCGATGAGGATAGCGACACCACTCGCCGCAGCGACATGCCCCGCATCGGCCAACAACCCGTCGGATATATCGATACAAGCCGTGGCACAGCCCCGGAGTGTCTGACCCAGGGTCAATCGGGCCGTCGGCCGCTCATACCGGCCCAGCAACAAACCTTGAATCCGCGCATCATCAACGGCGAGCTCGCCTTTACTGATAGCAAGGCCGGCCGCAGCGTCGCCGAGATGCCCGCTCACGCAGAGCCGGTCACCGGGTTGCGCACCTGAACGCGTCATGAACTGTCCGGCGGGGGTCGAGCCGAGTACCGTCACCGTGATCGACAGCGGGCCACGGGTAGTGTCCCCACCCACTAAAGAGAGTCCTGTCTGTTCGCAGGCCTCAGAGAGACCGCTGGAGAAGGCTTTCAACCAGTTTGGCTCACGCTCAGGGAGCGTCAGGGATAGCAAACACGCCAAAGGTGAAGCGCCCATTGCTGCGAGGTCACTGGCGGCAGCCATCACACTGCGATAGGCCACCTCAGTGGGTGGCAGGGTGGCGAGAAAGTGCACCCCTTCTACCGCAGTGTCGGTGGAAATCTGCAACACATGCCCTTCGGGCACCGCGAGCGCAGCCGCATCGTCACCAATACCCAAGCGAACCGCCGGACCCTCTCCCCCGCCCGTGAAGTAGTCCTGAATCAGTGCAAACTCGCTATCCGGCATCAGCTGTTTTGCGCACACTCCACCGTTCGCAGTTCTTTGGCGACTTTATCGAGCACACCATTGATGTAGCGGTGAGAGTCGGTCGCACCAAACTTCTTCGCTAATGCTACGGCCTCGTTGATCACCACTTTGTAAGGCACATCAATCCGGTCTCTGAGCTCGAACGTGCCCAGTCGCAGCAGATTTCTTTCGATCGGATCGAGCTCTTCAAGCTTGCGATCAAGCGATGGTGAAAACAGCGCTTCGAGTGCCTCGACGTCTTTCACCACGCCCTTCAATACGGCGCTGAAATAATCACCATCGGTGTGCTGAAAGTCGTTGTCTACCCGGAACTCAGCCTCGATATCTGTCGCACTGGCACCCGATAAAGTCCATTGGTAGAGCGCCTGTAAACCATAATGTCGCGCTTTACGACGTTGCGCCGCTTGGGCGTTTGGCTGCGACATCAGCTGTTCAGCGTCCTCAGCAAGTTGACCATTTCAACCGCGCTCATGGCGGCTTCGGCGCCTTTGTTTTCTTCGTTGTCGGCAGAGCGCTCAAGAGCCTGCTCCAGCGTGTCGACGGTCAGCACGCCAAAAGCCACTGGTTTGCCGGTACTCAGCGCCACCTCGCCAATGCCGCGGGTGCATTCGCCGGCAACATATTCAAAGTGAGGGGTACCGCCACGAATAACGGCACCCAGCGCCACCACGGCGTCGCAATCAGAACGTTGAGCCGCGGCCTGACAGGCCAACGGGATCTCGAAGGCACCCGGCACGCTCACCACCTCGACCTGCTCGCCTGCGATACCCGCCTCGGCCAGTGCTTGGGTGGCGCCCTTCAGTAGCCCGGTCACGATGTTCTTATTCCAACGCGTAATCACAATAACGTACCGACCATCGTTACCCGGCACTTGCGACGCTGAATTATCAATCCCTTTACCCGACATCGGTCCGTGTTCCTCAGTGCGATTCGGCGGCTTCTGGCGGCGTCACGAAATCGACGACTTCGAGGCCAAAACCCGCCAGCGCATTGTACTTGAGTGGCGCCCCCAGTAAGCGAATCTGACCCACGCCCAAGTCACGCAGAATTTGGGCGCCCATCCCTATCTGGTTGTAGGCATCGGGACTACCGGCTTTGTCCCGCTCGGGCTCACCCAGCAGGCGGTCAATGTCGTGGACCAAGTCATCGGTGGCCTCGGGCTTGCTGAGCAATACCAATACGCCGCTCTCTGATTCTGCGATCGCTTTGAGGCTGGCATCGAAGGACCATGAAGCGTGGCCATCGAGCGTCGTACCAACCAGATCCCGGAATACTGAAGTGACGTGAACCCTCACAAGAGTAGGCTTGGCCGCATCGATCACACCTTTTGTCAGTGCCACATGCAGTCGCCCCTGGGTAGTGTCCTGATAGGCGGTGGCGCTAAACGCGCCGTGCCGGGTTTGCAGTGTGCCCTCTCGCACAGCGCGAATGGTTTTCTGGTTGGCGAGCCGGTAAGTCACCAGATCAGAAACCTGCCCCACCACCAGCTGATGCTGTTCGGCAAAGCCCAACAAATAGTCGGCATCCGCCACAGCACCATCGTTATCCAAGACCTCCGCGAACACCGCAGAAGGCAGCAGTCCAGCGAGGGTTGCCAAGTCCATCGCCGCCTCGGCGGGTGCGGTGCGAGTGAGCACGCCCCCCGCGGCCGCAGCGATAGGGAAAATATGACCGGGCTGCACCAGATCAGAAGCTTGGCTCGCCGCGTCGACCGCGACCCGAACCGTGCGCGCTCGATCAGCAGCCGAGATGCCTGTATCGATACCCGTGGCAGCCTCAATCGACAGCGTGAAAGGCAAGAGCGAATCATCCCCTTCCACCATGAGCGGAAGCTCCAGCTCCTCGCATCGCTGAGGGGTCATGGCCAAACAGACCAATCCGCGAGCCTGACGCGCCATGAAGGCAATATGCCCGGCCTCGCAGTGCTCAGCCGCCACCACGACGAAGCCCGTCATGCCTCCCGCACTGTTCTCATTCAGTAGCAGACAGCTGTGGCCATGTCGCAGCTCGCTGAGCAACTTATCGATGTCGGCATACTCAGTCACAGTGTCATGACTCCGACGGGGACTGATCGTATTGCATCAATCGCTCGAGATAGCGCGCAATGACATCAACTTCGAGGTTCACCGGGCTGCCCGTTTGATACTCACTGAATACTGTCTCCTCCCAAGTTTGGGGGATGATCGTGAGTTCGAAGCTGGCGCCTTCCACCTGATTCACCGTCAG
>Ga0163111_10002287_pt1 | contig 12100 bp, 14 predicted proteins | sample CRUFie1St18metaG_FD_109645 | JGI IMG/M metagenome (GOLD analysis project Ga0163111, IMG submission 109645) | Marine microbial communities from the Costa Rica Dome - CRUD Field 142mm St18 metaG | ecosystem: Environmental > Aquatic > Marine > Oceanic > Photic zone | place: Costa Rica: the Eastern... | reverse complement strand
TTCTGATTTTTGATTGAGAAATTTTACCTCTAGTTGAATATTTAGGAATTACTTTGTCAAGTTGTACATTGGGTTTTATAATTTCAACTTCAGGATGTATTAATTCTAATTTATTATTTTTTTTTATGATGTTACCAGAAACCCTAATGCTCATTCCTTTCTTCAAATTCATGAAAATGATAATCTTATGAATGAAACGAACAGTTATAATCCCAGCATCTGATTGAATCATGAGTATATAGTTTGGTCTGAAACCACTGGTTCTGGTAGTTTTTATAATCTCACCAGAAATCGAAACAAATTCACCATTTTCTAAATTTCTTATGTCTTTTGTTTCTGACTTATCAACTAAATCTATAGGCACCATTGATAGCAAGTCAAATAATGTCTCTACACCTATTTCAGAGAAAAGTTGTTTTGTTTTTATGCCTACGCCGCTTAGTGATGTAATACTCTGAGAAATACCATCAGAATATTTTTTCATAACCTATTCTTTATATAAAATTGCATCGATTTCGATGCTAACATCTTTTGGTAACCTGCTGACTTCAACAGCTGCTCTAGCAGGATATGGTTCATCGAAATGTTTTGACATAACAGTGTTTACAACTGAAAAGTTTTCAAGGTCCTTCAGATAAACTGTTAACTTGACGCAATCATTTAGGGTGCAACCTGATGTTCTGGCAATATTACTCAAGTTATTCAAAACAACCTCAACCTGATCATTAAAAGTATCGCCAGAAATACTCATATCACTGTAATTAAGTGGGATTTGACCTGATATGAAAATATAATCTCCGGCTACTATTGCTTGTGAATATGTGCCTATCGCAGATGGCGCAGTATCACATGATATCTTTTTTTTTGTCATGGCTTTTTCCTAGTATGACCTGCTTCTTTTAATCTTTCTAAGTATTTATGCCAATTTTCTTGATAATTTTTGCATAGGCTATATAAATGCTCCCATGAGTATAATCCTGTATCATGACCGTCATCAAAAACTATTCTTACAGCATAATTACCTACAGGTTCGAGTCTATCAATAGCAACATCCTCCTTGTTAATTTGTAGTTTTTCTTGTCCCGGGCCATGACCTTTTACTTCAGCAGATGGAGAAAAACATCTTAGATATTCAGAAGTGATATCATTGCTGTAACCATCTTCAAAAGTAATTGATAGCGTATTAGTCTTTTTTATATATATTAGTTCTGTAGGTTTTATCATAGAATATATCTGCTCAGGTCCTCGTTTTCTGCATATTCTATTAAATTTTTATCAACGTAATCTGCATCTATCGTAATTTGAGTTTCTTTTTTGTCGCTTGCTTCGAAAGAAAGTTTTTCTAATAATCGTTCCATTATGGTGTGAAGTCTTCTTGCTCCTATATTTTCAGTTTTCTCATTAACTGTCCATGCAATTTTCGATAATCTACTAATTGCGCTTTTATCGAATTTAATATCTACACCCTCTGTTTTCATGAGAGCTATATACTGCTCGGTTAATGAATAGTTTGGTTCTTCTAGAATTTTTTCAAAGTCTTCCACAGACAATGCATTAAGCTCTACTCTAATAGGGAGACGACCTTGTAGTTCAGGAATTAAATCTGAGGGTTTTGAAAGATGGAATGCTCCTGATGCAATGAATAATATATGATCTGTCTTAATAGGGCCATGCTTAGTATTCACAGTACTACCCTCCACTAGTGGAAGTAAATCTCTCTGTACTCCCTCTCTAGAGACATCTGCACCATTAGCATTAGCTCTCGAGGAAACCTTATCAATCTCATCAATAAAAACTATTCCGTTTTGTTCAACTTGTCTAATAGCATCTTGCTTAATATCATTTTCATTTACTAATTTGTTTGCTTCTTGCTCAGCAACTACCAATAAGGCATCTTTGATTTTCATTTTTTGTGTTTTAGTTTTATTACTTGATAAATTTTTAAACATTCCTTGAAGCTGGTCAGTCATTTCTTCCATTCCTGGTGGTGCCATAACTTCGAAAGACGGATTATTGGCTTGGATGCCTATTTCTATCTCTTTATCATCTAGCTTTCCTTCTCGTAAATCTTTTCTTAATGTCTGTCTTGTATCATGATTACTCAGAGAATCACTATTTTTCACATCATTGGTAAAGTCCGAACTTCTTTGTGGCAATAAATGGTCTAATATTATTTCCTCTGCAAGTTCTTCAGACTCACGGTAGACTCTAGTCATGGCTTTTGATTTTGCCTGATTTATAGCTATCTCTGTTAAGTCTCTTATTATAGAATCAACCTCTTTCCCAACATAGCCGACTTCAGTAAACTTAGTTGCTTCAACTTTAAGAAATGGGGCATCAGCTAAATGTGCAAGTCTTCTGGCAATTTCAGTCTTTCCAACACCTGTTGGTCCAATCATAAGAATATTTTTTGGTGTAATCTCGTTACTAATATTATCTGGTAGCTGTAATCGTCGCCATCTATTACGTAGTGCTATAGATACAGCTCTTTTTGCATTCTCTTGACCTATGATATGCTTATCAAGTTCTTCAACAACTTCTTTGGGCGTCATCTCAGACATCAATTTTCTCCACTGTTAAATTAGAATTGGTATAAATACAAATGTCAGATGCTATGTTGAGTGATTTTTTAACAATATCTTCTGCTGTTAAATCTGTATTTTCATATAAAGCTTTAGCAGCAGCTTGAGCATACGAACCGCCTGAACCTATTGCTAAAATTGAATCTTGCGGTTCAATAACATCACCATTTCCAGAGATTAATAATGATACATCTTTATCAGCGACGATTAAAAGTGCCTCTAAATTTCGGAGAATCTTATCTGTCCTCCAATCTTTAGCTAACTCTACAGCAGATCTAGTTAAATGCCCGCTATATTTTTCAAGTTTGCTCTCAAATTTTTCAAAAAGTGTAAACGCGTCAGCAGTCGCTCCTGCAAAACCAGCGAGAACTCTATCCTTATAAAGCCTTCTTACTTTTTTTGCGTTGTTTTTCATTACAGTATTACCAAGTGTAACTTGGCCATCACCTCCAATGACTACCTCATTTCCCCTTCTTACACCAATAATCGTTGTTCCATGAAATGTTTGTTCGTTCATAATGTTATGCTCTAGGATGACTGTCTTTATATACCTTGTTCAAATGTTCAAAATCCATATTTGTATATATTTGAGTTGTACTTATATCCTCATGTCCTAAAAATTCTTGTACAGCTCTTAAATCTCCCGATGCTTCTAATAAATGAGTTGCACAACTATGTCTTAATGTATGGGGTGATATCTTACAATTCAAGCCCTGTTTTTTAACCCAAAAGTTAATCCTCGTTTGAACAGAGCGATTCGATAATCTGCCACCAAATTTATTTATGAACAGCGCATCAGATGTGGGATTAAAATCAGTTCTTTTATTTATCCATGCTGAAAGTGCTATAGCAGCATGTGCGCCCAAAGGCAATATTCTCTCTTTTTTGCCTTTTCCAATTACCTTGACATACTTTGACATACTATCAACTGAATCAATATTCAGCTGTGTAAGTTCTGAAAGTCTCAAAGCAGAACTATACATTAACTCAATTGCAGCCTTATCTCTTATTGCAGCAGCTGAAGATTCAGTAATGTTACATAAAAGGTCAACATCCTCTATAGATAAAATATTGGGTAGTTTTTGTGAAATCTTTGGAGTTTTAATTCCAGACATAGGTGATGAATTAATTACTGAAGACTTGAGTAGAAATGAGTAAAAGGATCTCAAAGTAGAAGCTTTTCTTGCTAGTGATTTTGAAGATAAACCAATTTTATGTAGCTCTATAAAAAAGTTCTCGATGTCCTCCTTCACACAATCTTGAATCTTAGTTTTTCTTAATATAAAAAAAACATTATACTGCTTTAAATCAATAGAGTAATTTTTAATCGTATCTTTAGTATAAAGCTTCTCATATTTTAAATAATTGAGAAAATCTTTTATGTAAACTGAATCGCTATTCAAGATAGCCATCCCCATCATATGAGCTAGGTCCAATTAATTCGAAAGAGTTTAAGTGGTTTTTAGTAACCTCTAATATGCCACCTTTTTGCTGAATTTTTATATTAGAGTTATTGATTTCATGTTTATTCTCTAATTCAAACAATCTAAAAAGACACATAGCAGCAGCGGTAGCACCACTACCGCAGGATTCTGTGTAACCTGCACCGCGTTCATTTACTGTCAATTTGACAATACTTTCACTGTTATTTAAAAATTCTTTTGCATTTTCGATAAAACCTATATTCATCTCATAACCAAAAATTTTTTTTAGTGTTTTTGATATTAAATCTTTGTTTTTAAGACAATTTGGTGAAAAAACTACGCTATGCTCATTTCCTATAGATAAAGGAATAAATGAAAAATTTATATTAGAATCTTTATCATCTACAGATGTAATAATTCCGTCACTTGATAAACTTATGTGTTCACTACATGGGCATTTCATGAAATTTGGCATGCCCATATCTATGTATATTAAATCATCTTTAATTTTTGAATGGTAAGGTCTGTTGCAAATTATAATGTTAGCATTATAGAGATTATATTTTTTGTTCAAATAAAGCATAGTTGCTCGTATCCCGTTACCACACTGACATGCAATAGAACCATCCTGATTATATACTTCGCATTTGATATTGCTTTTATCAGATGTATCGATAATAAAGAGCTGGTCACAGCCGATACTGTCTCTACTACAGTAATTCTCTATCATATCTCTAGTGAGCTTAGTCTCAATTTTATGTTTTTCAATCAAGATAAAATCATTTCCCTGACTATTAAGTTTTGAATATGGCGTCATCTTTTTAATTTAATACTAACAAAAAAATGTCTATCTGAAACAGATTTAACAGTAAAAGATATCCTATTGATCATACTAAGCTGTGTCTTTACTTCTTCAATTGTGTATGATGCACGAAGTGAATTTTCAAAGTCTTTCCTAAGAATCGAATCATTGCCTCCATATCTTTGAAGTAATTTCTCAAGAGAACCCTCATCATCAGGTCTTTTCAAATCCATGCATACAATAATACCATTATTGTTTACAAGTCTTATAAGGTTGTTCCAGAACGATGTAATATCCTTAATATGATGTATTAAACTATTATTAATAACAATATCAAACTTGTCATCTATCAATAGTTTATTATCTATTAATCCTCTGATTATTTTTAGATTGCTGATTTTATTACTTTTTAATTTTTTATGAAATTCTGACAACATTGCTTTCGAGCCATCAACTGCTGTTATGTTACATCTTTGTTTTTTGAGAATTTTTATAGGTATCTCACCATCCCCACAGCCAACATCTAATATTTTTGTTTCAAGATTAATGTTAATTAAACTAAACAGATTGTTGACAAAAAGATTGTTAGATTCGCTAAAATCAGCAGAAGAGTATGCATGAGCCTGTTGAATACCCTCCATTAATTCTGGTTCAGGGACTCTTCTCACTGCCTTTCATTAGAAATTATTTGATCTAGGGTATCACGTGATCTAATTTCTTTTATTTCACCATCACTAATAATATATTCCGCAGGTTTAGGTCTTGTGTTGTAGTTGGAAGACAAAACAAAACCATATGCTCCAACATCTTCTACTACAAGAAATTCTGATTCTGAGGCATTTAAACTTCTATCTTTACCTAAGAAATCTGCACTCTCACACACTGGGCCAACTACATCAAAAAGCTTATTTTGCTTTTCATGTTTAATCACGGGCGTTATTTTGTGATATGCAGAATATAAAGGAGGTCGTAATAGCTCCGACATGCTCGCGTCGACAATCATGAAATTTTTAGTTTTAGTCTCCTTAATATACTCAATTTTTGTTACAAGCAAGCCACAGTCACCAACGATTGATCGCCCTGGCTCAAATATAATTGTTGCATCGATATCAGATAATGAATCTGTAATCATATGCGTATATTTAGACTTGTCTACAATTTTGTCATTTTCGTAATTTATACCCAGTCCACCTCCTACATCTATATGTGAAATAGTTATATTTTCTTTACCGAGCGCAGTAATAAGCTTTTTTATAGAACTTAGTGATTCGATGTATGGTTCTATAGATGTAATTTGTGACCCAATATGAAAATCAACACCAATAATTTTAACATTAGATAAATTGCTCGCCTTTTTATATACACTTAATGCATCATTACAAGATATACCAAATTTATTTTCTTTCATTCCAGTTGATATATATGGGTGGGTCTTAACTGATACGTCAGGATTTACTCTAATGGAAACCTCTGCTATACAATTCATTACTGCAGCCTCTTTATTGACCGCTTCAAGTTCAGATTCAGATTCGATATTAAAACATAAGATATTATTTGCTAAAGCGTATTTAATTTCATCTTGTGTTTTACCAACACCAGAATAAACAATTTTCTGTGGATCAGCGCCAGCTTTTATAACTCTGTAAAGTTCCCCTTTTGAGACAACATCAAAGCCCATTCCTTCTGATGCAATTATTTTTAATATCGATAAATTTGAATTTGCTTTAACAGAATAACAAAATAAAGTTTTATTATTTGCATTAGACATATACTCTTGAATATTTTTTTTGATTAGATTTTCGGAGTAGATATAAAATGGTGTTTGGATTTTTTTACATGTCTCACTTAAATCAAGGTTATCGAATATTAATTTATTGTTTTTGTATTCTAATGAGTTCAAATTAGTTATTAATCTTGATGATATTTTTTGGTAAATTAAGTGGGCCCTTGTTGCCACAACTGCTGAGTATTAAAAGAGCAAATATAAGCGGAACTATTATTGAGTATTTGTTTAATGAATATGCTGTCATTCTGATATTATAATCTAAATTACAAAGACATTTCATGAAGATTTAACGAAAATGGATAGAGAAATCATAACAATTGGTAACAATGAGTCTTCTGATATCGATTTTGTATGGTTTCATGGCTATGGAGCTAATAATTGGGGGTTTGAACCATTTATAAAATTACTAAATCTAAATTTAGACGGTAGACTCCATGTAATCATGCCTAATGCTCCCATACAAGATGGCAAAAGGTCTTGGTACCCGCTGCCAAAAGAACTAAAAGGGGTAATAGTAGAGGATGATGAGGGGATAATTATTGCGAAACAAAAAATTCTATCTAACTTATCTGATTATATTAATAAAAATAAAAGGTTAATTATTGGTGGGTTTTCTCAAGGAGCAGCATTAGCTTTATCACTTGGATTAAATGGTGACATTGATTGTGAAAGCGTAGTAGCCATCTCTGGATATATACCCTCGGCATCACAAATAATTATCAAAAATAAAGATTTAAATGTATTTATTGCTCACGGAAGAAAAGATTCTACTATATCTATTAATACGCATAATATCTCAACAGACTTTCTTAAGAATAATGAAATAAATCATACGGAATTCATTGATGATTGTGGGCATACTATAAGCAAGCCAATGATAGACAAACTTACTGATTGGTTTTTCTCAAAACTAAAAGAGGGCGAATAAGCCCTCTATAGTCCATGATATTATTTATTTCTCCAATCTTCTTCACCATCATCTCTGTGTCTTTGAGCTGCAGCTATAGCTGTCTCGCTACCATACTTTTCATTTATTTTATCTAAATGTTCAAAATGGTCAGCACGCCTATGAGTGAGGCACATTCCCTTTTTGTCTACTCCCCATAATGCATATGCAATGAAGTTCTTTAAATGATCTGGTGTTTGATCCATATGAGGAATCCCAAAGCGGATCAATAGATTATTTCTATCCGCACCTGTTGCTTTCTGTTCTTTCATTATTCGCTGTACCTCAACTTGGAGATCTTTTGCATCTTCACCATTCCAAGAACCTACAACGGTTCCATCTGGTAAAATTATATCATCTCCTTCTGGTACTGGATGGTTTGCCATATCCTTTCTCCTGTAAGTTAAACCAAGTAAAACAACATATTACAAAATTAGAAACCTTGTAACAAGAGTTATCGACAAGGAAACTCATCGATATAGCCGTTACGAAGCGCGAGCCCAATAAGAGGTTCATTTTTATATTTGTCAAAAAACCCAGGTTTTTTCTGGATTTCTCTATTTATAATCTCACGAAGTCTCGATGAAGGGAGTTTAATATCATTGGGTTTACAAAAAAGCTCAATTTCATGTTTTCTATAGTAATACTCAGAGGCCCATTCTAGCCCACTCTCAAGCCCATAAATATATGAATCATATAATCCTGAAGTATCACTCAAATATTCATCAATGGTCGGTGTCTTAAGATCTGCAGCTGTACTATTTGAGTAAAAGTTCAGAAAACACAAAAAAACTATAAATATCAGCTTACTCATAGCCCATGCTTTTCAAAGCTGAAAGTATTTTTTTAGATTGTTTTTTTACATTATTTGGTGACGTTGCTCCTATTACTGTCTTTTTGTAAACTGATTTCTCAATATTTATAATGTCATAAACATCTTTTGATATCTTATTCGAAAATTTAGCAAAGTCATCGAGAGATAAATCGTTTAGGCTTATTTTTTTAGACTCAGCAAATTTTACTATCTTACCTACAATTTCATGTGATGTTCTAAATGGTACACCTTTAGTTGATAGATAATCAGCTAAATCAGTTGCATTTGAAAAATCCTGTTTAGAAAATGCGAGTGCCCTTTTTTCGTTTACATTTAAAGTTAAGATAAGCCTTGGCATTAGACTTAAACAAGAAACAACAGTACTAACTGAATCTATTATGAGACCTTTGTCTTCTTGTAAATCTCTGTTGTAAGTTAGTGGCAAGCCCTTGAGTAAAACAAGTAAAGAAGTTAATGTTCCAATTACTGACGCAGACTTTCCTCTGATGAGTTCTGGCACATCTGGATTCTTTTTCTGAGGCATGATTGAGGATCCTGTACAAAATTCTTCATCTATGTCTACAAGTTTAATGTGGGTATTCATCCAGTATACTAATTCTTCAGACATTCTAGATAAATGCACCATTATCATTGAGCACGCATAGGCAAAATCACACACAAAGTCTCTGTCGCTGACAGAATCCATAGAGTTGTTAGAGATAGTTTTAAAACCAAGTTTTTTTGCCACAAGTTTTCTATCGATTTTGTAAGGAGTACCTGACAGTGCAGCACTGCCAAGTGGAAGAACATTTAGTCTATCTTGCATTTGAACAATTCTATTTTCGTCTCTGGCTAGCATCTCATGCCAAGCTAAGAGATGGTGCCCAAACGTAACAGGTTGGGCTAGCTGCAGGTGCGTATATCCTGGAAATATTACATGAGAATTTGCATTTGCATTCATAGCAAGCGCATACCTTGTGTCTCTTATTTGATTAAGAATTAAATCCGAACAGTCTCTTAAATAAAGCCTGAAATCTGTAGCAACGAGATCATTCCTTGATCTACCCATGTGTATCTTTTTGCCTAGTTCTCCGATTTCTTTCACAAGCGCTTGCTCTATATTCATGTGAACGTCCTCGTATTTGATGGACAAAGATAGTTTGCCATTATCATATTTTTCTTGGAGTTTTTTTAAGCCTTTTACAAGTGTTTTCGATTCTTTATTAGTGATTATTTTACACTCAGACAACATTTCAGCATGTGCAATACAAACTCTTATATCGCAGTCAAATAATAGATGGTCTATGCTTATACTTTCAGAAAACTCGAGCACTTCCTCGTCGAGTGCTTTTTTAAACCTACCTGACCAAGTTGAGTTTTTCATATTAATCCTCTTGAGATTTTTATATCTATCTAATGTCAGTATAATATAGATGTAATTCTGGAAATACAACAATGACCAAATATATCAAATTAGCAACAAGGAAAAGTCCGCTAGCTCTTAAGCAAGCGAATATGGTGAAAGAATATCTATTAACGAAAAATATTTTTGAGAGTATAGATATTGTATCCATGAGCACTTCAGGAGATACAGTAGATAGCAAAACATTTAAAAAAGAGGGTGGTAAAGGTCTATTTCTCAAAGAACTAGAAAAACAACTAATAGAGCGTAAAGCTGACATTGCAGTTCACTCTATGAAGGATGTACCTGCGTTAATAGACAATAAATTTGAGGTAATCAGTGTCATGAAAAGAGAGAATCCTTGTGATGTATTTATTTCGAAGAAATATAAGTGCTTGAGTGATATTGCTATTGGCACTATTGGTTCCTCAAGCCCCAGAAGACAGGCCATGATAAAAAATAAATATAAGAAAATTAATACTGTGGAGATACGAGGAAATATTAATACTAGAATAAATAAAATTGATAAGAATAATATTGATGGAATAATTCTGGCAAAAGCTGGCCTAGAGAGAATGAACATGAAGCATTTAATTACCGAGGAGCTGAGTCTTAATGATTTTGTGCCTTCACCTGGGCAAGGTATTTTGTGTATTGAATATCTTAGAAAAAACCTAATAGTAAAAAAGAAACTAAAAAGAATTGTTCACAAAAATACAGAAATATGTAGTGTAGCTGAAAGACACTTTGCTGCGAGAATGGGTGGCAACTGTTTATCTCCAATAGGAGCTTATGCAGTTATTAAAAATGGTAAGATCACCATAACAGGCTATGTTTCATCACTGGATGGCAAAAAATACATCAAAAATAAGATAACCGGAGATAAAAAAGAATTTATTGAGCTTGCCAGTAAACTATCTGAAGTATTTATCAATATGGGTTCAAAAAGATTACTGAAATGTTAGATATTATTCTAGTATCAAATTATTCGATGAAGAATGAACTCTCTGAAGCGCTAGCAAAAGAGGGTTATAAATTGTACGACTATTTAATACAAGATATAAAGCATATAGAAAGATACCCAATAGATGATGAATATAAAACAATTATTATACAAAGCGCAAATGCAATAAAAAAAATCGATTCGAGCAATAATCATATTTACAATACGGAGAGAATCTACGGAATAGGGCCTAACTGTAAGCAGTGGGCAGAAAAAAAGTTTGGAATAAAATGCGTCATACCTGAGTGTGAATTCTCCAGCACTGGACTTGTAAATAAAATAGAAAAAGATGAATATGAATTAGGAAAAACACTTTTGTTAAAGGGGACTGGAGGTAAGAATATAATCAGTGAGTATTTATTGAAAAAAAATGTAAACTTTAAAATATGTGATGTGTATGAAAGAGAACTAAATCAAGAGAATTTAAATGAAGTTGAATGTAGATCAAAAAATGGTGCAATTGTAATAGGTTTTAGCAAAAGTAGTATAGAACCATTAGTGGGAAGTAAAAATATAGACTTGAAAAAAATTCATTTTTTTGTTTTGAATAAATCTGATGAAGAAATAATTGATAAAAGCTTAGTTGCATCACTAACAAAGATTGATGACATTTATGAAATAGATCAGCTTGCTGAAAATATAATGAAGATTAATGGATAGAGTTTATATAATAGGCAATGGATATATTGGTGACTGCATAACAGATAATTATGGTCATGCATACGATTTTGTAGGAGTATGCAGATCAATCAAAAATAACTGTAATAAAAATATATCCTCTGATATCTCAAAAGACAACAAAATACTAAGTAATCTCATTGATAAAAGAGGTACGGTCATATACCTAGCACCGCCTCAAAGTAATGGACATATAGATCTGACTCTTAATAATTTTCTGACAAATGTGGATAAATCTAATATAACCAGAATTATATATATTAGTACTAGCGGTGTATATGGTGATAAGAAAGATAAATTAGTTAATGAAAAAGCGAAGTTGAATCCGATAACAAGCAGAGCGATTAGAAGGGTTGACGCCGAAAATCAAATACAACAAAGCACTATCAAGTATATAATATTGAGGGTGCCCGGTATCTATGGCAGCAATAGGTTGCCGCTTAAAAGAATTAAAGATCGTTTGCCGTTGATTAAGCCAGATATATGCAAACATACTAATCTAATACACGCGAAAGACCTTTCAAAAATTATCATAAGATGTATATCAGATAATAATGTAGACAATATAATAATGAATGTAAGTGATGGTAAGGCGATTAAAACAACAGACTATTATCTACATATATATGATGCTCTTAAAATAAAATATCCAGAATTCATTAA
>Ga0163111_10002285_pt1 | contig 12104 bp, 19 predicted proteins | sample CRUFie1St18metaG_FD_109645 | JGI IMG/M metagenome (GOLD analysis project Ga0163111, IMG submission 109645) | Marine microbial communities from the Costa Rica Dome - CRUD Field 142mm St18 metaG | ecosystem: Environmental > Aquatic > Marine > Oceanic > Photic zone | place: Costa Rica: the Eastern... | reverse complement strand
TGTGGTAAGTGTCCTTCATGTGCTGAGAGAATAATGAACTTTATGAAAGTAGGTCGAAAAGATCCGATTCCTTACGATATAGATATAGATTGGAAAGTATAATGTGTGCAATATTTGGTAGTAGAGATAAAGAAAAGTTTTTAGAACTTGCTGAATTGAATCAATACAGAGGTAACTTTGCTTATTCAACTACTGTATTTCAAACAGGTATGTTTAGACATTATCCTGATTCTGAAACAGTTGCTCATATAACAACAAATACAGGTCATGGTGAATTTAAAGATACAATTACTATGTCAAGAGAAGACTACAAAATAACATATTACCTTGGTCATGTACAAGCACCGACAACCGATAGTGTAGAAACACACCCTTCAAATATTGAAGGTGATTTACTATGGCACAATGGTATTATAAAAGATTATCAAGTTCAAGAATGGAAACAAGAACTTGGTAATGTTGATTGGGATACTGAATTACTACATAGACATTTAGTTCTAGGTGGTGACTTAGATAATGTTGATGGTACATTTAGTTGTGCGAGATATACAAAGGACAACTTATTTCTTTTTAGAAATGAAATCAGTCCTCTGTACTTTGACAATGACCTAAATATATCATCAACTAAATTTAATGATTCGTTTGAAACAGAAGCAGGTGTTATGTATCAAATGAATCTAGTGAAAAATAGTCTTGAACCTCTATCTAGATTTGAGACTAAAGAAAACCCTTATTACTTTGGGTAATTATATAATGAGACAATGTGACAAAACCACATTGTTTAAAATAAAAAAAATGGAGAAAAAATGAAAACAGATAGAAAACTAGGACTAGAAGTTGCAGAATATCTAGTCTCGAAAGGTGTAGAAACACCAATTACTGAAACTTCTTTAACAGACGAGGAGAAGATAGAACTAATCAGAGAGAACATGGAAATTGTTGTTGATGTATTAGGTCTAGACAGAGAAGATGATTCGATAGCTGGTACAGCTGATAGAGTTGCTAAGATGTATGTTTCTGAATTATGTTCAGGATTGTCTTATAGTAACTTTCCAAAAGTATCAGTATTTGAAAATAAAATGGGATATGATCAAATGGTCGTACAAAAGGATATTACATTTCATTCATTATGTGAACATCACTTAGTCAACTTTAATGGTATGGCTCAGATTGCTTACATACCAAATGATACTGTAGTAGGACTTTCTAAATTAAATAGAATTGTAAACTTCTTTGCAAGAAGACCTCAAGTTCAAGAAAGAATGACAGAACAAATTTTCTATGCTTTAGAATATATTTTGAATACAGATAATATTGCTGTACTTGTACAAGGAGAACATCTTTGCGTGAAGTCTAGAGGTATAGGAGATCAAAACTCTGGTATGACTACATCTAAGTTAGGTGGTCATTTCTTCCACAAGTCTACAGTAAGATCAGAGTTCATGAGTTTGGCTTTACAATCATGAAGTTTGAATATGTAGTTTCAGGTCTAACTATGGGGATTGATGATCTCTACTATAATCCTGTAGTTGCAGCACCTTATATCAAACACATGAATCAAAAGATTATTGATTTAGATGCTAAGTTTGATAATCAAAACTTATCATTGTTATACAATGCACATCAGGAAAGAAAACATGGTGTGACTATGACAGAGACAATGAATGATTCATGGCATCGTCTATTCGCTGACTCAGGTGGTCTTCAAATGGCAAGAACTAAAAAAGGTATTACACCTGAGTTAAAAGATAAAGTATATTATCATCAAGCTAAGTATTGTGATGTAGCAATGATATTTGATGAGATACCTATCGAGTTTGACTTATCACTTATTGGTGGTAACTCAATGAAAGCATCACTTGCTGGTAGAAGATTCGATAGAAGTGATATTAAGAGAGCTGCTCATGATACTCTAGAAAATGTTAAAAGACAAATTGAAGTTTTTAAACAAGAAGAATCACAAGCAAAACTAATGTTGATATCACAAGGTCAATCTGTAGATACTTACAGAGAATACATTGAATATATTTGTCAAGGACTTGATGAAGAAGAAATCAATATGTTTGTATGTGGAGTTGCTCCAAGTTCATTGTGTAATGGTAATTCATTTGCTCATAGATGTGAAATGATTTACGCTATGAAAGAATATCAGATACCTGATGTAATTAAACAGAATGTTCACTTGTTGGGTGTTGGTAATCATGAAGCTTTGTCTCCTTTTTATCTATCACCTGAGTACTTTAGTTTTATTGAGAATCTATCTTATGATTCATCTTCACATGCATCATCATGGTTTTATTCTAGATATAGAAATAAGAACTTTGTAAATATAGATGTTGATGTTGTACATAGATCAAAGAAAGGATTATCACAAATACATTCAGATCAATTACTACCAGTTATAAATGAAATATTTGATTATGACAGAGAGACATTAAATGACTTTGGTATAACTGATCAAATGCAATTAATTAATGACTCTACAAAATGGTCAGTAGATAATGTGAATGGTGACAGAAGATTTTGGAAAGATCATGATTCAGCAATACATGGTAGATATTTAACACCATGGTTGTGGGTCACAAATACTATTGGTAACTTTATGGTAGAACTAGATAGAAGAATTAATAATCCAGTTGACACAACAGGTCTAGGATCAATCACTTCTTATGATGAGTTCATCAACAAATGGTTATCAAGACAAAGAGCACCAGAGAAAGTTCCTGAACATTGGCCAGGAGTTTTAGATGTATAGATTAGAAGAAGATAAAAGTAAACTATTCTATCAATGGTCAGACTATGACAAAGATATGAAAAGTATCGATTGGTTAAAGTTTGACCATGTTGTCGGTATCTATCGAGGTAGTCTCGGTATGGCAGCTCATGTATCTAATGTAAGAAATGTTCCAATGTCAATCGTTGGATTTCAATCAAGAGACGGACAAGACAAGAATCCATATTGGATTCATAATGCTACAATACAAGAAAGTATAAAATCATATGCAGAAGGTTCAAAAATTTTAATCGTAGATGATATCTATGATACAGGTAATACAATGAAAAAAGTAATAGACTTTGTTATCAAACAAAGAACTAAACCTTCACCAATACCTACTATACTTACCTATTGCTTATTTGGTAAGGATGCACCTGATGGTACTAATCTTGTTTATAGTAATTACCACGATGGTTCTTGGATTGTCTTTCCATGGGAAAGATAGATGAAGACACTTATAGTTTCGTGTTGTCAAGCTAAACTACCTGGTACTCACAAAGCCATTGATATATATCAAGGTAAAGTTTTTAAATTAATTCGTAAAGAAAATCTATTAGATACTGTAGATGTTTGGATAATGTCTGCACAGTTAGGTCTAATACATTCTTCTGATATTATATCGTATTACGAATTTAAAATGAATGAAGAAGCTTCAGAGCAATGGATTAAGATGGGACTACCTGAGAAGTATCCTTCAGGTGAAATATACATTTATGGTGGTAAACTATATCGTGATGTATTAAACTCTTACTTTGAAAACACTATTGAATTAATTGGAAGAAACAGAGGTATCGGTGATCACTTTTCTGAACTATTAAAATTTGTACATGAATATAAACCACGAGGAGTATTGCCGATATGAACCCATTTGATTTTGTTAATTCAATTACATACAGTAAACAAGACATTATGAATGATATTAATGAGAAAGAGTACGCTCCTTTTCTAGTAAATCGTTCATTATCATACCACCAAGATACTCTACTCTATGCAAATGAAATGAACAGTAGATTCGACATTTCGCACAAGTTACAATATCACTATTTACTAAATAGTATTAGAAAGAGAAAAAGGTTTGCCAAATGGAGTAAACCTGAATTAGCAGACGATTTGAAAATCGTTATGGAATACTATTTAGTGTCCCGAGAGAAGGCAGAAGAATATTTAACTATTTTGAGTAAAAAAGATATCGGGATTCTTAAAACAAGAATGAATAAGGGTGGAGTGAAATGAGTTATGACATAGACAATATGTTAGAAATATCATTCAAAGAAAATGATGATTTTCTAAAGATACGAGAAACATTAACAAGGATAGGTGTGGCGTCAAGGAAAGATAGAACTCTCTATCAGTCATGTCATATTTTACACAAAAGAAGTAAGTATTATCTAGTACACTTCAAAGAATTGTTTGCTTTAGATGGTAAAGATTCATCAATAACAGAAAATGATATAGCACGAAGAAATGCTATTGCAAGACTGTTAGAAGAATGGAATCTATTAAAAATTGTTCATACTGAACAAGCATCAACACCTTTAGCACCAATGAGTCAAATTAAAGTACTACCTCATAAAGAAAAGAATGATTGGAAACTGGTTGCTAAATACAACATCGGAGTAGCCAAGTAGTGATCAATGAGTTATCGAGTAAAGAAAAAAGAGTTTTATTCGCAAAGTTAGCAGGGTTATCATATCAATCAATAGAAGAAGCAAGACCTGCTGCTAAAAGATTAGGTTTCACAAAAACAGTTCTCATAGATATAGAAGGTGCACAGACTTATGTATTTTCAAGTAAGTATGATGTAGCTATTGCTTGTCGAGGTACTGAACCTTCTGAAATGAATGATGTGTATGCTGATCTAGAAATATTCAAAGCAGATTCAGTTACAGGTAATAAAGTACATCAAGGATTCAAAGAAGAAGTCGATAAAGTTTATCCAGAAACATTAAAACTTTTAAATAGAATAGCTAAGAATAAATCTATATGGGCATGTGGTCATTCATTAGGTGGTGCTATGGCAACTATTCTAGCACAGAGACTAGAATATATGGCTGGTCACGATATAGATACTTTATACACTTATGGTTCACCAAGAGCTGGTGGTCCTGTCTTTAGTCAATGGTGTGATGCTAATTTAAATCATCAAAGATTTGTAAACAATAATGATGTTGTACCATGTGTACCAACAGTACTAAGATGGAGACACAATGGTAATTGTTATTATATTAAATCAACAGGAGAAGTAACTAATCTTGGTCGTTGGTCAACAGAAAGAATTAGAGACAAAGGTTGGTCATTACTCAAAACTATTTTCAAAGGACGATTAGATTTAATAGCAGATCACGATATAGATGATTATATATTTCACTTAGAAAATGATCTATGAACTTCTTACTGATCTTATCATTAAAGAGCATATTATCTTCAATAATAGGTTCTAGTTTTTACAAGTGGTTCCAAACAACTACTTTCGGTATCTGGTTTCAATTCAAATTAGATTCATTTATGGAGTATTTGTCAGATAAATACAATATAGAACTAGCTAAAAAACAATCAAAGTTTGAAGCAGACTATCCATTAATGATGAAAAGGATAGAAGAATTAGAGAAGAAAGTAAATGAAAAGTCTTAAAGAATTTGTAAATCTCTCAGAAGATATAAAACCTTATAACATTCTTGTTATAAGTCATTCAGGTGCATCAGTTAGAGACACAGCACGAGAAACACCTTCAACACCAATAATAGATAAAACAGCTAAACAATTAGGTCTTAATGTTGTACATGCTGACTTTGTAGGACTACACATGAACAAAGTTAGTAATGGACATGAGATTAATTCTTTTCCTTTAGATGATGATCTAGAAGTTGTATTACCAGATCATAAAGGTGATTACAAATATCAAAAACCAATAAAAATAAATCCTGCAGATTGGATTATAATGCCAAGAGGACTAGGTACATTAGGTTTCACGGGTAGTAGAAATTGGTATGATATGATGAGTTATCTTGAACAAGAAGGTTACTTTGTTCTTAATTCAATAGATTGTTATGACTTATGTAATAGTAAATATATGAGTTATTTAAAATGTTTACAACATGATATTAGAACACCTAAAACAGAACCAATCGTACATTCTGAAACTGTAGAAGATGCAGTCAAAAGATTAGGTACAGACTTTCCAATAGTATTGAAGTCATCATCAGGTTCACAAACAGGTGTAGGTATAGTCGTAGTAGAAAGTATGAGATCACTAAAAGCATTAGTTCAAATGACACTACTATATAATAAATATCTTGCTTTATTAATTCAAGAATATATTAAAATAGATTACGATATCAGAGTTATTGTTAATGAAGGTGAAGTCGTAGGTGCTATGAAAAGAAATGTTATGAGTGATGATATTCGAAGTAATGTTTCTATGGGTGCAACAGCTGAATCAATAGAATTAACAGAACTTGAAAGAACAGAATCAATTAGAATTGCAGAAGAATTTGGTGGTAGACTAGTCGGTGTTGATCTTCTACCTTCAGAAGATAGAGAAAAAGAACTACCATATTGTTTAGAAGTCAATGCAAATCCTGGTTTAAATGGTATAGAAGAAGTAGCAGATAAACCAACAAAAAGAATACTAGAAAAGTACAAAGATCGTTCTATTTGGCCGGTATCAACACCATAACTCTTATAAATAACTTAGGGTAACTAAAAAACGGAGTAAATATGATAGATTTCATTAAGGCTAGATTAGCCGAAAGAACATCATGGGACGGCATTACTATAGTAGGATTATCTCTATTAGTACTTGTCGCAGCACCTATTGTCAAGTTATTGGCATGGCCTGCATTAGTTTATGGTCTGTGGACAATCTATTCAGAAGAAAAATAATCTGAATGATAGTAGAACTAACAGACGAAGCAATCAAGAAGCTTCAAGAAAAGACTACCGAAGAAAATAACCCAAACATTAGAATCGGAGTCAAAGGTAGTGGTTGTAATGGTTTTTCCTATGTGTTTGATTTTCTGAAAGGAGAACCAGACGAATTGGATCTAGAAGTTAACTATGGGACTTTTAGTATCTGGACAAACCGAGAATCAGTAAACTATTTACATGGTATGCAACTAGACTATCAATATCAAGGTATAAATGAAGGGTTCACTTTCATTAATCCTAACGCAACTGCTTATTGTGGTTGTGGTGAATCGTTCTCAATCTAAATCCATTAAAAAAATATGAAAGGGAGGCAGTCTTTGTCTCCCTTTTTTTATAAATACTAATGTAGAAATGGAGATTGTATGGAAATATTTGAACTGATAATGGAAGTTGGAGCTCCCGTAGCGGGTGCTTTACTGATGGGATATTTCATATTCTTAATACTAAAACAGATTTTAGGTGGTTTAGTCGATTCTATTAGTACTCTTACTATGTTTTGTAAGAGTTTAGAAACTAGAGTAAACACAATGAATAATGAAATGATCAAGATAGACTTATTAGTAAGCAGTGCATTAGAACTTACACCTCCTATTGATCGAGTTGCTAGAGCTAGTAATTTCGTAGAAGACGGAAAGATTGACGCTAGGAGAGATTGATGGATATAAGTAACGACCCTACCATTATACAATTAATAAATGATTATGGTTTTCCGATTGTTCTTGCTGTCGGTATGGGTTATTTCATATATTATGTTTGGCAATTCATTTCTAATGAGTTAGAACCTGAGATTGATAAGATGCACATGCAATTAATCAGGTTGATTGATCAAGTAAGGATGCTTGACCAAGATATGATACGATTACAACAAAAGGTAAATGTCGTATTAGAATATAGAGAGAGACAAAAATTCTTAGAAGAAGAAGGTCTCGCGGGGAAGAAAGAACATGAGAAAATTGAAGGATAAAATATTAGATATTAAGATTAATATACATTGGGTATTTTTTTCTCTTGGTATTAGTGTTGTATTCTGTTTGTTATTACTTAGTAGTCTTACATACGCTGATGAGTTAACACATAAATTTAAGAACCCAAGCTTCAGTGGTATTGGGACATCAGCACATTATCTTACTATAGAGAACCAAGAGAAGTCTAGACGAGATGCAATACAGAAAGACATAGAGTCAGCTTTATTAGCTGCTCAAAGAGAAGCTGAGAATACTACTATGGCTAAATTTATGAGGAATTTAGAAAGTAGAATTTACTCACAATTATCTAAACAATTAGTTGAATCATTATTTAAACAATGTGATCTTACGATAGATCCAACCTGTGTTCAAGCAACATTCGGTAGTTTTCAATTAGAAGGTAATACAATATCTTATCAAAAAACTACTTGTAATACAGCAACCATGGAAGGTTGTGTTATAGGTGAAGAAGTTATTGTATTGACTATCGTAGACGAAGATGGCACAGAGACTATTATAACCATTCCTATCGGTAATGGTCAATTCGGAGGTTAGGTGAACTTTAAAATAGGGATAGGTGTATTTAGCCTACTACTATTAAGTAGTTGTGCGTCTATGGTAAGTGTTAAAGGTGTACACGATACAAACTGTGCAAGTTTTGTTGAGTGTTCTGAAGCACCTGAGATCATAGAATTACCTACTCATGAAAAATTATTATCTTTACCACCTGCAGTAGAAAAACCGATTATAGCTGTTTATTCATTTTCAGATAAAACAGGACAGAGAAAACAAAAAGGTGACGCAGCCATGTTTAGTACAGCAGTATCACAAGGTAGTGAAACAATGTTAATAGATGCATTGAAAACTGCAGGTAATGGTACATGGTTCAGAGTAGTAGAAAGAGTTGGAGTTGATCACTTAACTAGAGAGCGTCAGATAGTAAGATCAACTAGAGAATCATATGGAGAAGACAAAAAGTTAGCTCCATTATTATTTGCAGGCATCATTCTTGAAGGTGGAATTATTGGATACGATACTAATATTGAAACTGGAGGTCGTGGTGCTAGATATCTTGGCATAGGAGCTCAACAAGCTTATAGAAGAGATATCGTAGTTGTTCACTTGAGAGCAGTTAGTGTTCTTACAGGTGAAATTATATTAAATGTACAAACATCAAAAACCATTTTATCGGTCGCTGAGGGATTTGATGTTTTTAGATTCGTTGAGATGGATACTCAGTTAGTAGAAGTTGAAGACGGAATGACCGAGAATGAGAGTGTAACCAGAAGTGTTAGATCAGCGATCGAAGCTGCTGTTTACGAATTAATCCTTCAAGGTGATGAACGAGACTATTGGACTATTCAATGGCCAAATGTCACCGAAGAAGAAAATAATAATAATAACGAGGAAGAAGAAAATGAAAATGTTAAATAAATTTTTAGCATTAGTATTATTCACACCTGCTATATTATTTGCTGAAGCAACAACTGATAATGTTATCAAGCTTGATCAGACCGGTGATACTCTTACATTAACGATTGATCAGATTGGTTATGGTAACAAAATCTGTGGAACTATATCTAGTGGACTATGTGGTACAGCAATGGTAATCACAGGGACAACTAATACAATTAACATGGATATGATTGGTAACTTGAACCAAATATATGGTCCAATGATTCTTGATCAATCTACTTATAGTGTCAATATGACAGGTAGTAGTAATATTTGGGATCAGACTATTGGAGCATCAGGTTCAGCTGACTCATCAAACTTGTTAGCAACTTGGACAGGTAGTTCAAATACTATGAATTTAGATTGGGGAGCAGCTCAATCTTCTGAAAGACTAGATTTCGATTTAGATGTTACAGGTAGTTCTAATGTATTTACAACTGTTATCGAAGTTGACGATGCAAGATATGATGTAGATGTTACAGGTAGTTCTAATGATGTCAATACAAATATGACTGATGGTGCTTATCACAAAATCGATTTAGAACTAGTTCAATCTAGTGGTAATATTGATATTGTTCAGAGTTCTGGAACATGCCCTACAGGTGTAAGTTCGTGTCATAGTGAACTGATTGCAGATTTTGATAGTGAAAATGCTACGATTACAATTAATCAAAAAGATACTGGCGATTAATGTTTGTCTATTTACTACTTTCGTATATGCTGATGATATAGGAGATATAACTGAACACAATGGTAGTTCAGGTATAGTAAGAGATTCAGGTGAAACTTTAGTTGGTGGAGTTGGAGAAGATATATTCTTCAAAGATTCTATAGAAACAGCTCAAGGTAGAATGAACATCAAGTTTATTGATGAAACAAACCTGAAACTTACAGAGCATACCGAAGTAGTAATAGACGAATACTATTTTGATCCTGATCCTTCGAAGTCAAAAATGGCTATGAAGTTTGTATCAGGTACAGCTAGATTTACAACTGGTAGGTTGGGTCTAGTACCAAAAGAGAATATTGTCATTACAACACCTTCAGCAACGATTGGTGTTCGTGGCACTAGTTTTACAACTAGTGTAGATGAACTTGGACGAAGTTTAGTAATACTTCTACCAGAGACAGAGTGTACTGTAGATGGAGATTGTACTCCGTCTGGTGAAATAACAGTAACGAATGAAGGTGGTGTAGTTGTTTTGAATGAAGCATTTCAAGCAACAATGGTGAGTAGCATTTCTACTCCACCAATACAACCTGTAGTATTAGATAATATAATGAATTTAGATGCAATAGACAATATGTTTATTGTTTCACCACCACAGAATGTTCAAGAAGCTGTAGATGAATCAGCTGAGAATAAAGAAGACAGTAGTGACAGTCTTTTAGATTTTAATGATCTTGATATAGATTATTTAAAAGAAGATTGGGATGAAGGTGAAGAAGATTTAGAATTTTCTGAACTTGATATGGATTTGTTAGATGTTGACTTTCTTCAAGATGTCTTGAAAGTATTTGAAGAAATTAATATTCTAAAACAGAAACAAAGAGACAAAGGTGGTAGTGGTTCTACAGATGGAAATATAGTAGGGACAGCGTTGGGATTCGATAAGAATACTCAATACAATACAATAATAGATAACTCAACAGGTCAGATATGGTTCTATAGAGAAGTAAATGGGATCATTGATATCAGAGTACCGATTGAGTCGAGTGTAAATATAGAGAGTGAAAATGAAGGTGTTAAAAATTCAATCATTGTTAATGACGGCGATAGTGTCGTTATTATCATTAAACAGTCTGGCTGATGATACACATAATCATATACATCTAGATCAAGTTAATTCTAGTGATAATCTAAGTCTTAATATTGATCAGATAGGATATGAAAATATGATCAGATTTTCGTTTGATCATAATGATAATACAGTAAATTTATTACAATTAGGTAATAAAAACTATATAGGTTATACTGATGCATGGGGATCCGGATATTCCTGGGGTGGTGATTTAGACGGACTAAGAAATAATATTGATATTCGTCAAAAATGTTCACTATCTTCAAACTGTAATGCAAATGATTTTCAGTTTCATGTTTGGGGTGATGATAATGTAGTTAAGTTTGGACAAGGATATTCTCTCAACGATAGTACAAGTCCAACATGGAACTATGATAGCAATGAACCTGGTGGTAACTTTGTTAGATTAGATATTCATGGTGACGATAATACAGTTATTGGAAGTCAAAAAATGGATACAAACGGGATTCAACATAATATGTATATTGGTATATATTCAGACGATAACGAAGTATATGCTAGACAAGCACAGAATGGTAATAAAACACTTAATCTTACAATTAGAAATTCAGATGGTAATGATGTATCTGTTAATCAAAGAGACAATGGAGCTCATACAGCAACAGTTTCATTACTAGGTTCACAACCAACAGACTTAACTTTAATTCAAAAAGGTAATACTAATCAATCATATACTTTATCACAAAATTGTGTAACTGTCGGTGGTTGTACAATTAGTGTTACACAACAATGAAATTAACTTCTATCTGGTCATGTATAATTGTTCTAGTCGGTTTGATCGGACTAAGAACTTATGATCCTGATATAATAGAACAACTTAGAGTAATCAACTTTGACTATTATCAGAAAGCACAAGAACAAGTTCAAAACGAATCAATAGTTCTTATTGATATCGGAGAAAAATCTTTAGAGACATTCGGTCAATGGCCATTCCCAAGACACCAATTCGCTCAGTTAATATCTGATTTAAGAAATAGTAACGCTGGTATTATTAGTTTCACAACTATGTTTGCTGATCCAGATAGATTTGGTGGTGATGAGATATTTTCATCTTGGGTAAAAGATAATGGTATTGTTTTGTCATCAACTACATCTCAGAAGGGGTTAGAAAGTGTAGCACCTCATGTAGGAACTGCTACTTTAGGTAATGGTGATGCA
>Ga0163111_10002284_pt1 | contig 12105 bp, 12 predicted proteins | sample CRUFie1St18metaG_FD_109645 | JGI IMG/M metagenome (GOLD analysis project Ga0163111, IMG submission 109645) | Marine microbial communities from the Costa Rica Dome - CRUD Field 142mm St18 metaG | ecosystem: Environmental > Aquatic > Marine > Oceanic > Photic zone | place: Costa Rica: the Eastern... | reverse complement strand
TCTGCAATTACTTGCTTCGATGATTTTTGTACGGGCTCCTGTACGCCTTGAGCATCAAATATAATCACCTCATTTTGATCCGAACCAAAACCTATATCAGTCCTCGAAATATCATTTGCGACTATAAAATTACACCCCTTTTCCTTCATTTTACTAATAGCGCTTTCTCTTAACTCATCAGTGTCTGCAGCAAATCCTACTAATATTCCATCGAATTCAAATTCTTCACGCATAGAACCTAGAATATCCTTGGTCCTAATAAGTTTTAATTCTTTGTTTTGGGTTTTCTTTATTTTTTTTTCACTATATGCAGCAGGCGTATAGTCAGCAACAGCCGCAACCATGACTGCAGCATCACAGTTTTTGGATTTTAATTTCACCTGTTGGTGCATTTCAGCAGCCGTTTGTACCTTGATTAATTCGCAGTTTTCAGGTGCTTGCAAATTAACAGGCCCACTAATGAGAATCACTTGATGTCCTCTATTTATTGCAGATTCTGCCACAGCGTATCCCATCTTTCCAGATGAGTGATTGGTCAAATAACGGACAGGGTCTATAGGCTCCCTCGTTGGACCTGCTGTAATAAGAATTCTCAAGTCTCGTCTAAATATTGAGTGCTTCTTTTACCTGTTCGATGATCCCTTCAACGGGCCACATTCTACCTATGCCCTCATAACCACATGCTAGCATACCTTCATCGGGACCAATAAAACTTGCACCTCTTGAAACCAGTTTATTAACATTGTCTTGAGTTGCAGCATGATTCCACATTTTACCATTCATAGCTGGTGCAAGAATTACTGGTGCAAGAGTTGCTAAATAAATAGCTGTGAGTGGATCATCCGCTATACCGTTGGCGAACTTTGCAATTACATTTGCTGTTGCCGGAGCCACAAGGACAAGATCTGCTTCATCGGCTAAATCAATATGACCTGGCCTCCAATTTTGTTCCTCTTCCTGAAAATTCGTGAATACAGGATTCTTTGAAATGACCTTTAATGTTAGAGGTGTGATAAACTCTTTGGCATGATTGCTCATCACAACAGTTACTGAATGCCCCTCCTTAACCAAACCACTAGTAATATCAGCAGCTTTGTAAGCTGCAATTGAACCTGTAACACCTAGAAGAATTTTTTTCATTTCTACGAAAGTCAGACTCGCTTCTCGTCGCCACTTTGTCAAAGGCTAGAAAATCAGCTTTAAAACAATTAGTCCAAACGATTATGAGTGCGTTATCTAATTTTCAGAATTTTGATCTAAAAATGATTGTAAGATTTCGACTGCAGCAGCTTCGTCGATGATGCTCCTACTACTTTTTACTGAATGTCCTACATCACGTAACTTTCTTTGAGCTAACGTTGTGGTGAACCTTTCATCCTGAGTTTGAATATCAATTTCTGGAATTGCAGATTTAATTTTCTTAATAAAATTTTTAACTTTTTGGGCCGCGCTTCCATATGAACCATTAAGACTCCTAGGCATTCCTATAACTATCGTTTGAATTTTTTTTTCCTGAGTAATCTCAATAATTCTCTTTATAGGATCAATAGTTTTTACTTGAATCGTTTCATGAGGATGCGCAAACATTCCTAAATCATCGCTACAAGAAACCCCTATCCGGGCTTCTCCAAAATCTAATCCAAGGGCTTTCACAATGATCTAGATAATAGCCTACGTGTTTGATAATTATTTTTCTGTCTCATCATAATTTTGCACAGATTCACCCTTATTGTTCCAAAAATTTTCAGACAGCAATTTTCCATCCTTAAACATTTGCTCCATTTTTTTTTGTCCATTTTTATGCCACTCTATAACTAGTCCATCACGCTGATTGTTTTTATAGCCCCCCTCACCAGCTTTCTCTCCAGTCTCATACCACATAGATACAAGTCCATCGGGTCTTCCATTTTTCATATTTCCCTCGGCTTCAATATTACCATTAGGCCAAAGCGAAAAAGTTTTGCCTGTATATGGAATATCTGAGCCCTTTAAGCAAAATAAACCTTCAGGGTTTAAATCCATTGTACTTGCATTAACTGCTCCAACTTTTGGAACATATTTTTTCACATCATTATCAATAGATTTCACGTCCGCTTTTCCAGTTAATTGGCTCTCCTTCTCATTACACGAAGTAACAAGAAATATAATAAATATTACGCAGATGTTTTTCATTTTTACTCAGTCTTAATTTTAAGATTTTTTCACGGTGACATAGGCAGGGTTAGCTTACTTTCTATCAGATCGAAGCCATAGTATCGACATACCCACAAAGTTTTTTTCTGACTGTGGAAATTTTTCTGTTTTAAAAATTTTAAAGCCCATTGAGTGCAACTCATCACGAGTAGCAAAATATTTAGAATTTCTAGGCGCATCAAAAAAATCATCTAGAATTGTGAGGATTATTAGATTCGCATAATTAAGAGCCATTTCATAGATCTCAGCTCCTCCACAAACGACAACCTCTTTGATGCCTTTTGCTTCAGCTAAAGTGAAAAGATCCTCAATTTTATTTAATGCAATAGCATTATTACCAGTTTCATATTGATTATTTCTTGTCAGAACAAATGGCATGTGGTCAGACTTAAACCAACCTTTCATTTCTTCGAAAGTCTTGCGTCCAACCAATAAGGCTTTTCCCTCAACATATTTGCGAAAATGCTCTTTGTCTCTCTGAACAGGTTTCCAAGGCAAACCACCCAAATCACTCCCAATTAAGTTATTTTGATCAACAGCGACAATGATTGATAACCTAACATTACTGGTTTTTTGAATCATTATTTTTTGCCCAGTTTACTAAACAGTCTTGCCCAACTGTGATTGGGCTCAAGCCAATAGCCTTTCTTTTTTGAATACTCACATGCCATGTTGTCATCAGTAATAACTGTAAATTCATCAGAATTTCTTAACTCAGCCCCCATATCAGGCAAAGGCATTTTAGTGAGCCTCTCAAGTTCCTGTTTAAACATTTCGTTTCTTAGGAATGTAGGCGATCCGTCGGGATCTTTAAACCGAAGTAAATTTTGTCGTCTCTCTTCATTGCTAATGTCAAAAGGGCTATCTGAAGCTGCAACAAAATTACCTACCATTGTCACATGCTTAAAAACTGCAGCAGCCGTTCTAACCACATCTTCACTTCCAGTAGTATTGTAAAATACTACGCCTCCAGTTTTTAAATGTTTTTTGCACAGCTCTAAAAATTCAACAGAAAGTAAATTAGTAGCATGACTACGCCAGTGGAACGTCGTATTCATTAGCATAAAATCAAACTTCACATCATCAGGTTGAACCCTCAACCAACGCCGACCATCATTGATTTCTATGTCAACTTTAGGATTACTCAAAAGTTGGTTATGCTCTTCATAGTTTTTTATGGCTTCTAAATAACCACTGTTAATTTCAATCACTTTTAATTCATTAACTGCTTCATGTCTCATCAGTGCAGCAGCCCAAGAACCACTACTAAAACCAATTTCCAAAACTTTGGATGGTTTCCTGTGAAGTCCTGCAATCATATAACACCTATGAATCCCATTAGGTGATCGCGGATCAACGGCATAACGCCCATCATATATTCCCCCGCCATAAACAATATCGGCATCTCCGGGTTTCGTAGCCTCATCAATCGTAATAATTCCGCTTCTATTTTCAACAACAGTCTTGAATGATTGTGTTCTGGGATATTTTTTTTCGTATTGAAGGTTTTCTAGAAATCCATCAAAAATTTTATCTTCTAACATAAAAGTAAGTAAAAATATTATCGCCATTGGGATAACTTTTTTTAACACCGCCGTTTTGTTTTTTATTCCTTGAATAATAAGAATAATGGTTGCTCCAACTGCACCTGAAATAACTATAAGGATAGCAGCTTTACTTAGAGAAAATTCATTTAAAAGGTAAAACCCAGTAAAAAGTGAACCAAAAGTAGCACCTATAATATTTATTAAATAAACAAACGATACAGACTTGCCTGCTGACCTGGCCGACCCTGCTAGTTGGCACACTATAGGGAATATTCCTCCCGAAATCGCTGCAGTAACACAAACTAGAACCAAAATTGGAGTGTAAAAATCCTTCGAGTTAATCTTTGCAGCTAAAGGTAGGGAATAATAAAAAAATAGAGAACAAAGGACTAGCATCCAAGCAGACCATGAAAAAAAGTCTCTCTGCAAATTACATATATATCTTCCTATCATTGCTCCGATAGCAATACCAATCAAATAACTGCCTAAGGTATGAGCAAAAGTTGTTGGAGCACCAGCAGACGAGAAACTAAGAACTCTGACCCAAATAATTTCCTGAGAGAGTGATATCACTCCCACAAAAAATGCCAACACAAAAGCAAATGATCTACCTTCAGTGGTTATTTTGTTCTTAGTCATTTTTTATCTATGCTTAGATTTTCCGCTTTTGCAGTACATAAAAACAAGGGCGCCAGTCAAAAGGTTACAACAAGCGGCAAACCATACGGAACCAGTTAATCCAAGAAACCTAAAGAGGATTCCTGCAGTTATAAAGCAAGCAATGGCAGATCCGGCGGTATTGAACGTGTAAAGAAGCCCCACAGAGGATCCCAGTTTGGCGTTTTGATTATGCAAATAGGCTACAAGTATTGGTAAGGTAGCCCCCATGCATAATGTTGGGAAAAACAAAACTATATAGACAGCCGCTCCGATCCCAGTTGTATTCATTCCTGCAGCAACTTCACCAACATATTTAATTAGTGGAATACTTATGAACCCAAATATTGCAATACCAATTTCAATCCATAAGAAAAGTTCGGGTAATTTTTTTGAAAATTTCTCTGATAACCATCCTCCAGTCAGCGCACCTATTCCTAAGCCAAACATGAAAATTGATACGATAAGAGTAACTGACTCAATATTAACTCCAAAGAGTGTGAAGAGAAGTCTTTGCCAGGCAACTTGATAAACAAGTGCTGCGATTCCTGACAACATAAATAAACCGGCAACTACCGACCTTGATGCTTTTAAAGTCTTAAAAGCCAACCCGTGAGTTGACTGGTTCATAATGTATAACTGAAATATTATAAAAAGAGTCCAAATAATTCCTGTACTAACAATATTAAATTGAATACCCCAGGCTCCGAAAAAAGATGTTAGGAAGAGAGTAAATGGCCATTTACTGTTCACCTTATATTTTGAAAGTAACTCCGACTGTAAACAAATTTTACTAGCCATCAAAATTAAAACTTTGCGCAAATATATAAATAGGAATCCTCCAATCAGAGAAAATATAATTAACCTTATTACTAAATCACTCAGTGATGGTTTAGCACCTGAGGACGCGACAGAATTAATTGCAGAAGCAAAACCAGACAAAAATCCTATAGCCCAAACAAATAGCTTGGACTTAATTTCACTCGAGTCTTTATTTTTCTCTAACAAGGGCTGCAATTACCCATTTTATAAGAGAAAAACAACTCTCATAGTCAATTCGCACTAAACTTTGAACTATTTAGCAATGTAATATTTTTGTAGCTACCATAAAAATAGAGAAATTAATAGGGAATCATTGAATAAAAGATTACATTTTAAGAAATTGATTTGGTTGGATTCCTAGTTTTTTTTATGCCCTTAATCAGTAATTTTAAAAATTACAAATCAACTCCCTATAATTAGTCCCCATGCTAGATATCAAGCGCATTCGCCAAGAACCAGAAAACATCAAAGAACGGCTTAAGAGTCGTGGCGGTGATGCTTTCGATCTTATCGATTCTCTCCTAGACTGCGATGAAAAGCGCCGTCAAATTGAAACACAAAAGCAATCAATTCAAAGTGAAAGAAATGCAAAGTCGAAAGAAATAGGAGAGAGAAAAAAAAATGGTGAAGACACTTCCGATATTGAATTAACGGTTCGTGAAATAGGCGTTAAATTAAAAAATTTATCAGATGAGGTCGAAGAAGCGGACAAGACACAAAATAATCTTTTACTATCTATTCCAAATGTTCCTCACGAAAATTGTCCTATAGGATATGATGAAGACTCTAATCCAGTAATCAAAGAATGGGGAAATAAAAGACCTCATGATGATGGCACGGAAAATCATGTTCAAATTGTCGAGAGACTTAATCTAATTGATTTTGATGCCGCTTCTAAAATTGCTGGTAGCGGCTTTGCCGTTTTTAAGGGGGAGGGTGCTAAATTACAGCGATCTTTAATTCAATTTCTGCTCGATAAACAAACCAAGGAAAGAGGGTATACTGAAATAATTCCACCATACGTTGTTGAAAGAGATTGTATGGTTGGTACTGGTCAGCTGCCTAAATTTGAGGAGGACATGTATGGAATAGAAAACAATCAAATGTTTCTTGCACCAACTGCAGAAGTCCCTGTCACGAATATTGAAAGAAATAAGATTCTCACTGAAGATGAATTTCCCATAAAATATACTGCCTGCACTCCTTGCTTCAGGAGAGAAGCTGGATCAGCTGGAACCGGAAATCGTGGTCTTATTCGAATGCATCAATTTGATAAAGTTGAATTAGTGAAGATCGTTCATCCTGAAAATTCCTATGCAGAACTAGAATCACTTACTGAAGATGCTGAAAGTATTTTAGAGGCGCTTGGCTTACATTATCGGAGAATTGAGCTCTGTACCGGTGACCTAGGATTTAGTTCAGCCAAAACCTATGATCTAGAAGTTTGGGCGCCTGGCCAAAATGAATATCTAGAAGTTTCAAGCTGTTCTAATTTTGAAGCTTATCAAGCAAGACGGATGAAACTAAGGTTTAAAGACACTGATACCGGAAAAAATCTATTTGCTCACACGCTTAATGGGTCAGGAACGGCTCTCCCAAGATTGTATGTAGCCCTTCTAGAAACTTACCAAAGAGATGATGGGAGCATAGAAATTCCAGAAGCTCTACAACCCTATTTCGGTGACAGCTCAATCAAATAGTAGATTTTAGCTAGTTAAGTAATTTAAAATTACCCTTTATGTCACTGGACATCAGTCTAAGTTAGCAGAAAGTAGTGAATCAAAATTGAATTTAGTGATGAATTTATTAGCAACAGTTAATCCCAAGCAAAGAGCCATAGAAGTTGTCGAAACAAGTGGTGCACCGACTGGTTTTTTTGAACCAGGCTCACTATTTTTTTGGTTAGCTATTATCTTTTTCCTCGCATCAGCAGGTATGGTTTGGCTTATTATTAGAGAAGGCAAGGGCAAGAATTATGGTGACTAATTATCTTTTTGTTATAGGGCCGATTTAAGCCATTAACTTCTAAAATAAGTGCTGCATTGTGAATAGCACTAACTCCAAAGGGCTTTCGATAGCTAAGGATCTGACCCATGAATGAAAATTCCACATTGGACACACTCATTGATTTAGCATTAAACGAAGATCTCGGTGATCAAGGTGATATCACTTCAATAAATTTTATTCCCGAAGATAGTGCTTCAAATGGAAAAATCATTGCAAAAGAGGATTGCGTAATAGCAGGTTCAGAAATTGCTGGAAAAGTTTTCAATAAATATGACCCAAGTATTGAGATTGAGATTAATTTAAAATCTGGATCATTAGCTCATTGTAATGATGCTGTGATAAATATATCAGGACCGACTCGTTCCATTCTTTCAGCTGAAAGAACTGCTTTAAATTTCATTCAACGACTTTCTGGAATTGCAACTCTCACCAAGAAATATGTTGATGGTGTTGATGGAACCAATGCAAAAATTTTAGACACTAGAAAGACAACTCCAGGATGGAGAAACCTTGAGAAGTTAGCAGTATTATCAGGAGGAGGCTCAAATCACAGGATGGGACTCTTTGATATGGCCATGTTAAAAGACAATCATCTAGTTAACGGATCTGACCCTAAATTGCTGCAACAGAACATTCATTTATTCAAAAAAAAATACCCTGACACTCGAATTGAACTTGAGGCAGACACTATTGAGCAAGTCAGTCAATTTGTTAAAATAGATGGTGTGGACGTTATTCTTTTAGATAATATGTCTGAAGCTGAACTCATAGATGCTATAAAATTCAGAAGAGGCGCTGTAAAGTTTGAAGCTAGTGGTGGCATTAATCTTGAAACTGTATCTAAAATTGCTAAAACGGGCGTTGATTTCATCTCTGTTGGCGCACTAACACATTCCGCTTCGTCCGTAGATTTATCATTAGAGCTAGACTCCTAAAAGTTTCACTCAATGATGGACACTGAAATAATTCAAGATTTTCTAATTAATAAAAAATGCAATTGGGAAATTAAATTCACTGAGGAGTGCGAATCTACTAACGAAGAAGTACTAAAAATAATAAAAGGAAATCCAACATTAGCTTTATCTGGATTAGTACTTTTAACTGACTGGCAAAGTAAAGGGAGGGGGAGAAGAGGTTCAACATGGGAATCCAATAAATCTAAGGATCTTTTATTCTCTATTGCTTTTTCTCCAACCATGGATGCAAAAAATTGGACTAGGCTTACTCATGCAACAGCTCTAGGTATATGCAAAGCCTTGAAGGAATTAAATTACGATGTAACCATTAAATGGCCTAACGATGTTTATATTGGCGCCAGCAAAGTTGCTGGTATCTTGGTCGAAAGCTTTCCTAAGATTCTTCAAAATTCAAAAACGGGGCTGGCAGTAATAGGGGTAGGTTTAAATGTAAATTCCAAACACGAAGATTTCAGTGATAACTTTAGAACACCAGCTACGTCATTATACGTTAAAACAAATTCAAAAAACGGTGAATTAAACAAACAGCAAATAGCTAAAATGCTTCTTAATCAGATCCATATCCAAATTAACAGATGCGAAAACTGTTTCTCTGAAATTTTAGATGATATTAAAAAAATCAGTTTTATTTACCAAAAAAGAATTCGAATTCAGCTATCCAACGGAAACCTTATCACAGGTAAAGTTTTAGACTTCGGCAATGAGGGGGAAATAATCATCGAAAAAGAATTGCCGGAGCCTGGAGAGCCTAAAATTGAAGTTATTACTTCTGCTCATGAAGTTAGATTAATTTAATTAAATAATTAAATTTTTAATAATTTTTAATATTAAATTTTTCTAAATTTTCGATTGGATTATATTCACTTAACTATTAATTTGTGGTAAATAGCGTTTTTATGGAAAATACAATAGCGGGCCTTTCTCCAGAATCTCATTTCACCTTCCTAGATCAATTCGAAATCAGTGAAAATGGGAATGCTGAATTCTATGGCTTACTTTTGCGAGGAATGACCCATAAATTGAATAATTTATTAGCTGTCATCCAAGGATTTTCTAGTTTGATTATGATGGATGAGGCTGTTGATGAGTCGGTTATAGAAAACATCGGCCATATGAAAGAAGCCGCCAATAATGCTTCTAACCTATCTGAAAAAATACTCCCAGCAGGTGGATGCTCTCAAATAACGACTCAAGAATTGGCAATTTCTGAGCTCATGTCGATGATTGAGGATAACCTGAGAGAACCCTTTGATAAGCATGGGGTTCCATTTGATATGCAGTGCCCCAAAGAAACCCATAAAGTGAATGCAGATCCAGGTAGACTAAAGAATATTATTTTAGAAATTTTAAAGAATGCCGCAGAAGCAGCGAGTACTAGTAGTGGAAAAGCTTCTATCTCTATTCACAATCCCGGAGAATTTAGCAAAATTGAGGACAATTGTGTCGATATTTTAATTCAAAACACAGGGAGTGAAATCCCAGCTGATAAAATTAATAAAATTTGGGAACCTTTTTATAGCTCTAAAGAAAGCGCTCACTTCGGTCTTGGTTTGACGACTGCCGCAGTACTTTCAGTACAAATGAACATGCGGCTCGGTGTCAAAAGTGAAAATGGCTCGACCGTTTTTTGGATTAGCATCCCAGCTGCCTAATTCTGGTCATTTTTGCACAATTTGTTAGTTATTAATGTCTTATAGGGCATTGGCACACTTTGCGCTAAGAATAGTCAAAAAATGTGAGAATTTCTCACGAGTTTTGTTGCCAAAACATTAATAAATGGGGCAGAATATCCCCCCCCTATTTAATTATAAATTTATTATTTTTTTATGTCAGTATTAGTTAACAAACCAGCGCCCGATTTTAAAACATCTGGGGTCATGCCAGACGGCTCGATCAAGGATGTGTCTTTGTCAGACTACAAAGGAAAATACTTAGTCGTGTTTTTCTACCCAAAGGATTTCACATATGTCTGACCTTCTGAATTGATCGCTTTCGATCACCGGGTCGGTGAATTCGAAAAGCGTGATGCCCAAGTTTTGGGTGTCTCTATAGATGATGCAGAATCTCACATTAACTGGCGAAACACACCAGTAGAAAAAGGTGGTATTGGTACAATTAAATACCCACTACTTTGTGATGAAAGTAGAGACCTAACTAAGGCCTTTGATTTACTGCATGAAGAAACTACTTTCGCACTACGTGGAACTTTCATCATTGACCCTGATGGTGTTGTTCAAAGTGAAACAGTAAACAATCTTCCAATTGGAAGAGATATTGATGATACTCTAAGACTACTAGACGCAGCTATTCATTCTGGTTCAGGTGCAGGAGTTTGTCCTGCTGGTTGGAATCCTACAAAGCCTGATATGCAACCAACCAAAGAAGGCGTTGCCTCTTATCTAAGTGAGAATGCTGATTCTCTTTAAACCTGGGAGCTTAACATAAAAATTACACAATTAGGAAAGAATAAACCAACGAATGGCTGAGTTACGCTTCAAGCTATCACCTACTAAAACGATACCTTTCAAATTGATTGGAGATCTGACTACCATTGGTCGAGACCCAAACAATTCAATCGTTATAGACCATCCAAGCGTTTCACCATTCCATGCAGAAATTCTTTTAGTACATTCAGAGGAACGGTATGAAGTTTTTGATTTGGGTTCGCCCAACGGAACAAAAGTTAATGAAGAACAAATAATTAGGAAAGAGTTAAAGAATGGCGACCAATTAAATTTTGGTCAGCTGAAAGCAGAAATACTTCTCACTGCCTCTGCTGAGATTCAGAAACCTAACCCTGCACAACCTATCAAAGAAAAAGTAACTTCAGTTGCAAGGGCGTCAAAAAAACCACCTGTTCCAAAGCTTGTTAAAACACCACCTGTTAAACATACAGATACAAAAAGCAAACCTCAGGAAAAAAAGAACAAATTTGAGGTTCAAACGCCTCAAATCGAACATAAGGATCTTAAGAACAAAGAAGATTCAAGGAATTCTAATGTTCAAATTGAGCAGCTTGAAAATCAACTCCATGAATCTAAAAGGGTCATTGATGATTTAAAAAACATAAATAATAAGCTCGAAAAAGAGGCCAATAAAAAACTCACAGCATCTCAAATAAAAGGAGATTTAAAGAAATTTAAAAAAAGAAATAAAAAACTCAAAAAAGAAGCTTCTGAGTTAAAAGAAAAAATTAAAAAGAGAGAATCAAAACTCATTGATTTTTCACAAAGGGAATCAGAGTTGCATGCACTAATAGATTCAATTGAATCATTAGAAAAAGAATCTGGCCGCTTAGCCAAAGAAAATGAATCTTATAAGTCCAGAAATCTTGATGCAAAGAAACGGCAAAAAAAAGTAGAGAATGAAATCCGAATTGCTTTACATGCATCAGAACAAGAAGCTGCCAAAAAAATTAAGACTGCTAACGAACATGCTAAGGTAGCACTTACAGAATTAGAAGCAGACGTTCAACAAATTAAAGATGCAAGAGAAGCTTCTAAGGTACTTTTACTTGAAAAACAAAAAGCCATAAAGGTTGCAGAATCTGAATACCAAGAAAGCATCAACGGGTTAGAAAAAGTCCGTGTTTTGCGCGCAGAAACAGAAGATGAATTTAAAGAACTAACCGATCAATTTTCTTCACTACAAAAAGAAGTTAGTTCTATTGAAAAATCCAAAACGGATCTTGATCAAAAATACAAGAACCAAAAAGATCAATTTAGTTCTTCAATCCAAAATCTTAAAACTGAAAATGTTCAATTAAACAAAGAAAAGAACATTCTCGTTGATGAAGTTACGGCACTAAAAAATGACAAAAAGGAACTGAATGGCATAAAATCCAAACTTGTCGAAGTCAGTAAAGCATTTGAAAAGAGAAGCCGAGAAATTCAAGATATTGA
>Ga0163111_10002283_pt1 | contig 12109 bp, 8 predicted proteins | sample CRUFie1St18metaG_FD_109645 | JGI IMG/M metagenome (GOLD analysis project Ga0163111, IMG submission 109645) | Marine microbial communities from the Costa Rica Dome - CRUD Field 142mm St18 metaG | ecosystem: Environmental > Aquatic > Marine > Oceanic > Photic zone | place: Costa Rica: the Eastern... | reverse complement strand
GATACATCGATGCGCGCCGATTGGAGCGCACCAAGACTTTCCGTTGTTGCATCATCTAGATGATTGATGAGTGCAGCACCGGTAGCAGCGGCGATGTCTTCAATTCCATCCTCTTCCATCATTCCGACAAGAAGGATCCCATCGTTGTTGCAAGCATGTTGAATTCGCTCATCGACTTCCTTTGAAGTGAAGATGGCTTGTGCACCGGATTGTTTGAGAAGATTGACCTTTTCTGCAATCAATTGCTCCTCAGCATCCAAGAATGCAAGCATCTGCTCAGGTCGCTCGATTTCAATTTCAGCATCACGCTTGGTTTTCTGTATTGTCAGCGGACATGTCAAGGCGAGGACACTGCACGCTTGGTTAATTCTTGGAGTCCGTTCAGAATCAAACTTCTTGTCGATGACGACGCCTTTTACCAACCGAGTTTCTTGGAGTGAATCATGACCTCGCTTTGTCATTCGAACGTTTTCTGCTCGAACGGGCCTGCCGCTGGATTGGACGGTCATCATGCATTCGACCAAGAGTTTCGCCAATGCGTCGCCGCCTGCTTCAGCAGATTTCCCAACCATGGCCGTTCTTGCAACGGATTGCAACGTATCCCCACTCACATCTTTCATAGAACGAGCATCAAGAACATTCAGTGTTTCTACAATCGAATCCTGGTAGGCTTCGACCAATACGAGAGGATGGACACCTCGTTCGAGCAAGCGTCCTGCCTCTTTCATCAATTCACTTGCAAACAGCAAGCAGCCTGTAACACCATCGCCACATGCATTTTCTTGCGATTCAGCGAGTTGAACGAAGGCCTTTGCCGCAGGATGTTTAACGAGTAGATCTGCAACGATTTTCGCACCATCGTTTGTAATGGCATTCTCTCCATTGGTTTTGTACATCATTTTGTCCAGACCGTTGGGGCCAAATGTACGTCGAAGAATGTCTCCGAATGCAACAGCAGCCCCGACAAGTTTCTGAGTGACTGCCACGCCACTTGTGACCGAGGTTGTTGGTCGAACGATAACAACAGGAGCACGACCTGAACCATCGTCCTGCTGCGCCATGCTTGTCGGGCGTGACCGTTCTTCAAGAAGTCTCCTTCTCACCGACGACGGCCTTTTCGTGTCTTTTTCGAGCGTCCATGTTGCTCATATGCACGGCTCTGATACGCTCTTCGGTCCTGATCATCACTCCAAATTGAGTGTTCTGAAACATCACTGGAATCGGGCATATCATCGAGCGACTCAATGGTTAATCGCAAACCTCCAAGCTGATCTTGTAATGCACGTACATTGTCTCCTCCGCGACCAACGAGCGTCGAAATCATATTGCTTGGGGCGTAAACAGTTGCTGCAGTATCGCTTGTAAATTGGACACGAACGTGAACGCCCGCCCATTGTCGAATGGTATGGATGAGCTGTTTCTGCGCCAATTGTTGGAGGGGTTTCTTCTGGCCCGATTCCGTTACAGGGACGACTGCAAGTTCTGAACCAAAAGCAAACATCTCATGCGTCACCTTACCTGTTGGGAATTCAACAACCTCGATAACCGGCCGAGCCAATTCTTCCTGCATACCCGATGGAGGTTTGACAGTCATTCTCAATTCGAGAACCTGTTGAATTTTACCCGATTCAACGTGCAATACAGTGTCCAGCACTTGAGATACAAGACCTAACTCAACCTTTCCAATCAAACGTTGAATGGCTTCGAGGGCAGAGTTTGCATGCGTAACACCAAGCAACCCTACACCTGCAAGACGGACATCAGCAAAGATCTCGAAGTCGCGAGCACGTCGGACTTCATCGAAGATGACGAAATCAGGACGTACGAGGAAGATGATTTCTGCGGTTTTCTCCAGATCTCCTTCCAACGGAGCGTATTGTGTGATGCGTTCAGCAAGCTGCAAATCTCGAGGTGCTTCCATTGTCTTGACCATGGCGCCGATGTCGTCATCGAGATATTCAGCAATGGCCTGAGCAAGTGTTGTCTTTCCAGAACCAGGACGTCCACAGATGAAGACACCGCGATGATGGTTGGACAAACGCTCAACAATCTTGGGATCAAGATTGTAGTCACTAAGTGAAAGTTTTGCTACTGGACGGACAACAGTAATTTCCCGTGCATCCGAAAACGGCGGGCTTGCACAAGTAACTCTCAAATCTCCGAGTTGGAGGACTTGGCAACCTTTCCGGTCGATTTCTAGGAAACAATCGCTCCTGTGCTGATTCTCTTCTACAACAGTTCGCAACGACTCTTGAAGGGATTCCAGCCGAAGGTTATCCCAGGCATCTTCTGACTCCAATTCAACCAACTTGAGTTGGCCAATGGTACCACGCTTGACGCGAGGGGGACAGTCGGCCTTCAGAAAGATGGTATGAACGTCTGCCTCCAACAATTCTTCCAATTCAGAAGGAAGTTCAGGATGCTCACCGTGCTTGGCCATCGGAGTGATGTTATCTCGGAGGCTTTTGACACTTGGCACACTTATGCGGACGGGGTGCCCGGTTCAAGCATACCAAAGGTCCACCAAATGTAGGCATTGGTTCCGATGCTACCGATGATCGAACCAACGACGGGGAAGTCGTAGAAATAAATACACCAATAGGTGAGTCCTGCAGTTACAGCAACAAATGTGAGGATATTGAGGATACCACCGTTTTTCATTCCGGTCAATCGGACGGTCTTCTCATAATGACTTGCTCCCCAGAGAAAGGCGACGATAACGGAAAGAATCGAAAATGCGACCGCTGCATCGAAGACAGAGTCTTGAATCAACCATGTCGCAAAAGAAGCAATGGTGACGCCGGCAAGAAGCCAGAGCATGACACGTTCGGGGCTCATGTTTGTCCCAGTTGGATTCATCTCTTCAATTCTCGTGTCTTTGAACGTCCTTGCGCTGTTAATTGCAAACGAGCCTGCTCTACGCATTTGATGGTTCTAAGAATGGACCCTGTTGAGGTTGCGATGGATACTGAATCTGGCCGAAGGAAGTCAAGAAGAACAGCTTCGAGTGGCGTGTGATTGGATTGAACCAATTGGATTGCGGAATAATCCTTCAGAACCTCATATTGTTCGTGTTGCTGCAATTGAACAAGAATCCTGCCGTTACGCCCGATTACTTCCAATTCAGCAACGTCGGCTTCAGCCTCCCACCCAACATCGATTGAAATCTCGACTTGATTTGGATACTCCAATGTCAATGCACAGGATGTACGGGAACCGACGACTTCAGAAATCCGCAACGGGGTTTGTCCATCGAGGAGAAACTCTGCCAAATCGATTCCATGGATGGCTAATGTATCCAATGCATGCGACGAATCATCACCTTGACGTTGTACGTTCTTGGAATATCGGATGGATTGAATAGCTCCAATTCTGCCTAATCGGATTTGCGTTCTTGCATCAACGATGCACGGATGAAATCGTAGAAGGAATCCGCTCTTGAGCGTCTTTCCTTGATGAATGGATGTGGAAACTAGCAATGAGGCATGATCAAACGTTGTTGCAATTGGTTTCTCAAGAAAGACATCGACTCCGTTGTTGAGAAACATCGTTCCGAGTTCGTAATGGGTTTCGTTGGGTGTTGCTACGATGACAGAATCGAGGTTGAATTGTTCGACAAGCGTGTATGGATCATCGTGCAACAAGACACGATCGTCCCTAATTCGTGCAAGTGCCATTGGATGCACATCGCACGCAACGATGCATTCGATGTCCGCTTCCTGAGCAAGATGTCCCAATGCACGGAGATGCTTCGACCCCCATCTACCACAACCGACAACACCTACTCGTTGCGACATAATTTCATGGCAACCTCTCAGCAATTGAGGTTTGGCTTCTCGCCATGCCTAGTAATCGTAGTAGGCATACGCTGGGTATTCAATATCAAAGGTTACAACATCGGCCAGTTCCATGCTCGTCAAGTTATGAACGGTGATACCAGCTCCAGAGAAAGCATAGATGAAGTCGCCCATAAAGATGGTTCGCCGAATGTTTTCGTCTCCGCCCCACCAGTGATTAACGTCTTCATGATTGAGGAGAGAAGAATGGTTGACTTCACCATGTACGGACATGCTTCCAGTTGCTTCATCGACATTAACAATGACGGCTTTTGAAACATATTCGTAGTGCCACTGATAACCCCAATCTTCGTTGTGGGTCTCAACATACCGATAGGTTGAGAGCGGAACAGCAAGCATTTCCTTTGGTCCCCAGTATTGGAACGCCTTATGCTCGTACATTGCCTCAGAATAGGACCATGTCCATCGACCATTTTCCGGATCTTCCACAGGAGAGAGCATCAATGTATCAGCCACTGCTGGTTGTGTTAAGTCGCTGATGTTGAAGGTGGAAAGCCGCGTGCTTGACCAATCAAGTCCCAATCCATCTCCTCCAGCAGGGCCCATGCCAATGGTAAGGAGCATATCATCGTGAAGTGGATGAATGTAAGTTGAGACGCCCGGAACCTCCAGTTCACCGAGGATTGTCGGCGTTGATGGGTCCGACAAATCGATGGTCCAGAGAGGATCTATTTGTTCGAATGTAACGAGATAAGCACGGTCTTCAACAAATCGTGCCGACCAGATGCGTTCTCCTTCTGCAATACCATCGATGCGACCGTATTCGAGCAAGATTTGTTGATCCGTCTGTGGATCGACGCCACGAACGAGTGTGATGACCGATGATGACATCGGTTCAGGATCCTCCATCCACCATCGATTCCATTGGCCAACGGTGGTTGCAACACGTAGAACACCTTCGTGCTCAGAAAGGCTGAACTGATTCAGAATCTGTCCATCAATGCGTCCTGAACCGGTGTAGGTTGTAACTCCTGGCACTGAGATGTCAAAGGTGTGGATGTTGGTCATATCATCGACCTCGTCTTGGCCCCAGAACCACCACCAATCCCATGCGTTTTCGGTCAAAACCAGTGCATCCCTTGATGCGTAAACGAGTGGATGGTTGCTCAGGAGGTGGTCTGATTCATAATCGAATGTCGTTGAGAACAAATCAAGCGAGAGAATGTTGGTGAATCCACGGCTGAATCCATCCATTGGTTTTGCAAAATTTCCACAGCCTTCAGAACGCATGTCGTGCTCGATGATTTGATCATCAATACGTTGGTAGATTTTTGGAACAAGCTCTTCCAATGCTATGGACTCGAGAACTTCTTGGTTCGCCTGAATGGTCTCGTAAGCAATCATTTCACGGTAGGTTCTGCGTTGTGGATCGTCCCAATTGAGATCGTAGTAAGCGCTTGGCATGTTCAACCAACCCGACAACCCAGGAATGTTCAACCACGAGTGTGTGACGGCTCGAATGGAACCCTCAATCTCCCGTGCATCGACATTGTACCCTTCCAAATAGAGTTCCTGAATCACCTCTGGACTCGACCTATCTGAGATGTTGTAAGTGGTGTACTTCGTTAATGAATTGACTCTCCACTGACTGTAATCACCACCCCAGCGCAGGTATTCGTAGAGAGCGTCCTCCTCGTCGATGTTCCAAGGGTTGTAACTTGAGAGGACAACCAATCGATCTCCTCGTAACATCATAGAAATTGGCGAACCTTCGATGGAAGAATTGCTTGAAAATTCGATTTCACCATATATTGGAACGTTCATGATTGAGAGTGTTGAACCTTGTAGAGCATAGATGTAATACCCATCCGTTTTGATGAAGTCCGCTTCATCAACCCCCTGCTCTTGGTTGTTAGTGCCACTGAAATCTTCACCTTGAATACGCGCCTGCGGCTGTGCTGCTCCTGCAGAAGCATCACCATCCATCGCAGATTCTGCAACCATTCCATCATCGAACATACCCCCGCCGTAGTAATATTGTTCCTCTACAGCTTGCAATAATTGCGTTCGGTATTCTTCTGCAATGCTCGCCTTCAAATCGTATTCCATGTTCAAACACGATTCAAATTGAACCAGATGCGGTTGCGAAATAGTTCGACTTGTTTGGGTCCTCCAATCATCAGGTAATTCCATGATCAGTTCATCATGTACATTCCCGATACATCCAGCTGTAAGCATCAAGAGAACAAGTCCCAAGGATGTAACAATCCTGTTGTTCATGATTATGTGTCATGTTTCGCGGTTATGAACCAGTTGGTTAATTGTTCACAGAATGCTTGGACAGGATTATTTGGTGCAAGCCAAAGGACGACTCATGCCAGAAAATGTCGAAATTGAGCGACGTTTTCTTGTAGATGGACGATTTGAACGACCATGGGTTCATGAATCAAAAGAATGCATCGAAATCAAACAATGGTATCTTGATCACAAGGAACTCAATGTATCGACCGAGCATGGTGCTGTGATGTACAACAACAAACAATTGGTCTCTGGATTATCAAAGGAGGCGTGCAGTTTACTCCTTCAAGAACCAGACTGGACGATTCGAATTCGGAAATCAAATTCTGCTTATTTTCTAACCTTGAAAGGGTCGAGGAAAGGTGCTGCAGCGAAAGAATTTGAATGGGAAATTGGACGGAACCTCGCTGCATCCATTGTTGATGATTCGCAATATCCTTCCGTCGAAAAGAAACGCTATTTGTGGACAAATACTGATGGATTTGTTTGGGAAATTGATGAGTTTGAAAGCAATCTTGCAGGGCTGATCATTGCTGAAGTCGAACTTGATGATGAAGAAGCTACGATTCAAATTCCGTCCTGGGCAGGAATGGAATTGACCTATTTACGTGGCTGGTCAAATGCTTCATTGGTCCAAATGCTCACTCGTCAATAACTGTTGATCGCCTCAACGATGCGTTCCAATTCACCATCAGTAAGTCCGTGATGGACTGGTATGGAGACGAGTTGTTCAGAAAGCTGAGATGTCATTGAAAACCTATCGTTCGCTTGTTGATGATTCTTGTACACTGGATGCTGATGACAAGGTACAGGGTATATCTTGCGTGCGTCGATGTCATTGATAGCCATATGTTGTAGAAATGCTTCAACATTCTCTGTTTGTAGGCAATACTGGTGCCATGCATGTTGAGAGTCTGGGCGGACTTGAGGCGCTTGCAATTTTGGATGTGAAGCAATTGTTTCGCTGAGTAGCGCAGCATTGGAACGGCGACGAGCAAGCCAATTGTCAAGATGCTTCAATTGCACACGACCGATGGCTGCGAATACTTCTGACATACGCATGTTGGTTCCAACCTCCTGAGACTGCAGCGAACCATCTCGGCCGTGGTCGACAACGGATTTGATTCTGGCTCCAATCTCCGCATCAGCGGCTGTAATCATCCCTCCTTCACCACCAACAGCTACATTCTTTGAAGGGAAGAACGAGAAGCAAGAAATGGTTCCAAGCGCACCAGCCATGGTCGAGGCTCCATTGTAAACAATGGACGCACCGTGGGCTTGTGCAGCATCTTCGATCAGGGCGAGGTTGTGTTCCTTGCACAAATCGATGAGTTCAGTCCCATAACACTGACCAAACAAATGGACGCCAATGACGCCCTTTGTTTTCGGAGTGATGCGCTGTTTCACATCTTCAACATCGAGGCACCAATAATCAGGCTCAACTTCAGCAAAAATCGGTGTTGCTCCAGTCATGGAAACTGACGTTGCTGTAGCGATAAACGTCAACGAGGGGACAATCACTTCGTCACCTGGGCCAATTCCAAGAAGCCGAAGCGCAGCGATAAGGGCACCAGAACCGCTGTTGCATGGAGACGCGAATTCAACACCACAGTACTCGGCAAATTCTTCTGCGAATGCACGACCTTGTGGGCCTTTGACCCAACGGCCAGAATCCAATGTATTGACGGCAGCATTGCGCATTTCGTCTGTCCATGATGGTCGAGCAAGCGGAATACGTTCAGGCATGTTTCGGCGAATGAATCGACCTTCAAGAGCATGCGCTTTGACCCATCTGCGCGTCGCGCACTTCAAGACCTCAAGCGCCTCTGCTCGGTTATGGTGTCTGATGAAGAGCAACCCTCTCCATCGGAATTCGCTTCATTGGTCAACGATATCCTTGACCCGGCTGTTTCGGCCGGCCCAAAGAAGAAATTCAAACCGAAAGGCCTCTTTCTCGGAGAACGAAGAGATTCAGGCGCACCGGTTGATATTCCCTCTCAAGTACTGGCTCGTCACGCAGCCATGCTTGGGTCCACAGGATCCGGCAAGACTGTTATGGCAAAGGCTCTGATTGAGGAAGCGGCCCTTGCTGGTATTCCATCGCTCATCATTGACCCACAAGGCGATCTTGCACGCCTCGCTCTTGGTATTGATGAATCTGAACTTCTGCAACGAGATGGTGATGTCGATCGAAAGCGTAAACTGCTCGAAAACAGTGAGGTGAGGATTTGGACGCCCCTGCGAAGCAAAGGTCTACCGCTCTGCATCGATCCATTCCGAGCGCCACCTGCAGACCTTGACCCCGAAGAAGCCATCACAGCATGGGACATGGTCGCAGCTGGATTCACGAGCCTTGCTGGATACGATGTCGAGAAAGCTCAAGGGAAAGTCGTCAAACCGTTTCTGTACGAAATTCTTGTTGAAGGAACACGCTGCGGTTTGGATGTTGGTGACTTCCAATCACTCGCTCGCGTGGTCCGTGAACCGCATCATGAATTCACGCGATTCCTCTATCCTCACTGTTTTATTGAGGACGCTGAAGGAGAGAAACCCGATGTTCCAAGTTGGGACGAGGTCATGTTCGAACACAGACTTACAGATTTTGAAGAAAGGCTACCGAAAACCACTCGCAACGATTTAGCGCGACGACTCGCAGCCTTTTCCAGCGGTGTCAATCAACTCCTTTTTTCCAATGGTGTTCCAATTGACATTGATTCCTTTGCCGAACCAGCCATTCCTGGAAAGATCCCATTGAACATCGTGTACTTGAACACCATTCAAGATGAAGCACAAAAGCAGTATTTCGTCCAAGAACTGTCTCGTGAATTGTACGATTGGATGCTGACCCAACAACCAGCAGATGGTGAATTGAAACTGCTTTTCTTCATGGATGAGGTTGCACCGTATCTCCCTCCACATCCTCGCAATCCACCGGCAAAAGATCTCATCAAACTCATTTTCAAACAGGCTCGAAAATACGGTGTTGCATGTGTTTTAGCGACACAGAACGTTTCCGATGTAGATTACAAGATTCTCGCTCAAGCCAATACGACGTTTATCGGACGATTTACTCAACCACAAGATGTTGAGAAGGTCCGCCACCTTCTCAAGGAGAGTGGAGGCGACCAAGATTTGGTTGCACAATTGCCAACACTTGGTCCTGGGCAATTCCAAATGGTTGCTCCCGATGTAGACCCAGCGCCTGTTCCAATCCAGTGTCGTTGGTTGTACACCGATCATGGGGCTCCGCTTAATGAAGATCAAGTCGAGGACATCATTTCTTCGGAAATTCGAGCTTGGGCTAAATCACGTTCAGCTGGGCGCAAGGGCCGAGGAACGGGAGCAGCACATGCAGCCAGTCGAGGAGCAACTTGGTCCAATGGGAATGAGGAAGATAATTCCGAGAGCATTGTAGAAACAGCACGAATTCAGGCCATTGGCGGGATGACTGCAGCCAGTCGCGGCATCGTGGATGAGTCTGGATTTGAAGTACGACTTATGGGTGGACTATCCGTTCTCAAAGACGGACGAGATCCTCTGTACACGATGCAAGCAGCGGTCAACGGGGCTTCTGTCATCGCCCTTGCTTGGGCGTTTGTGGCCTTACTCGAAGCATGGCGTATTGGCGATATTGGATGGTTTGGTCTCGCCTCAAGTGGCATCATTACGCTTACAGTAGGTCTGTTTATCTCACTCGAACTGATTCTTTCACACGATCTTGTTCTCCTCAGAAAACTTGCGAAGTTTGCACGTTTGTTCCAATTGTTCTTGGTTGCATGGATATGGATCATCTTCTCATGGTCTACGTGGGGAACGCTTGATTTGATGGGATTGGACCCTCTCCTCGAAGTGGTTGTTGTTTGGGTGACCATCTTCACGGGTATTGATTTCATCAATCGGTTCCGCCTTGGAAAGATTCGTTGGAACGGAGGAAGCGCGCTTGACAAAGTGGTTGGATTAACAGCGATTTTGACTGATTCTCAGATGTCAGAAATGCGTGCAAATTCAACGCAAATCCTTGGCGTGTTCCGATGGATACTCCACGGAATAACAGTGATTTGGCTATCGATTCTCATCGCTTTTGCGACTCCGTTGGAAAGTGCACCGAACTGGCTTGATGATATGTCGAATGTTCACTTGTGGCTTGCATCACTGTACGCATTGATTTTCTTCAGTGAAGGTTGGTTAAGATCTCGAAAGCGTTACACAGAGAAATAAGATTGAACAGTCATTTTAGCGAAGGAAAACCCGGATTGTGTACAATAGGTAGTAACAAAAACACAGCACTGTGAGCCAAGAAACAGTAAGAAGTGTTGATTGGTTACACGACTTCATATCCGAGAGATCGTTTTTCCGCATCTTGATGAGGATGTATGCCCAATTAATCCAATACAACCACATCATGAATGCTAACAATAAATGAATAACTGGGCTTTGGATGGCTGAAGTATCTCGCCATATTCGGTGAAGAGCAATCAGCGAAAAGCTAGCAAACCCGAGCCCCACCAATTGCCTTGGATGTGGCAGTGCCCATGGTATGAGTAACGCAAAAACCATCATGTGATAACCATAGTGCACCTTTGAATAGAAGATAAACACCCATAAAATGCAAAGCACAAACGCAGGAGCGATTTCAATCTTCTTGAGCAAAGCCGAAACCCATGTCATGACCAAAGCAAAGACAAAAATCATGTGCAGCAAAGAACTTGGTACAAAGTAGATATAATCACCAAAGAATCTCCAAAACGACATACCACGCTGTTCAATATTGGAAACGGTTTCCGATAATTGATTACCGGAGGTGGGTTGCTGGCCTGTCAGATAAAAATTGAGAAACTGCAAAAACTCATCTGTCGCATGCAGTAGAAATGGTAGCGCGACGAGTATTCCGATTCCGAGTCCAATTCCTACGACCATCATTCGTTCTTTCCAACGTTCTGGGCCAACAGACGCAAGTGGGGCGCAAATCGCAGGAAACACCTTGACCATCGTTCCGAGTCCGAAGACAGCAGCCGCTTTGTACCAACTTTTTCGAATGATGAAAAGAAATGTGAGAAGCAAAAAACTCACAATGATGGCATCATCTTGCATCATCAAAATCGTGGTGTAATTTGAAAACGGTGATGTGATGAAAAAAATCGTACCCGCTACTGCATAGCGTTTGTCAAATAACTTGAGGAGTATATGATACAAAATGACGGATGACAGGAAACCAAACACAGCAAACCAACAGGTCCAAACGAGTGCTGTGTTGCCTAACAGTACGGCTGGCACAAAGAGATAGTTGATGAGTGGGGGAGTGAGCGTTACATGCTCAGTATCGCGATAGAGTAAATCTCCTTCCAGAATGGTCTCTGCCCGATCCCTAAAGATGTCCAAGTCCTTGTGCTCATACCTGGTTGAATCATCTTCAAATTCATACGCAATCAGAATTGGTACAATAATAATCAATGTGAGAGAGAAAAACAGAAGATAGATTCTTTTGTTTGATTCGGTCTCAACCATATCAAAAAAGCGTATGAATCTGCTATTGGCTGAGTGAACCGAATTACGAATTTTCCCCGATACATTTGACATGCTGCTTACTCAAATCGAGTCGTCGAAGTGCATCATATATATCTTCGCTAGTGAATACCTATTTTACCCCCGTCAAGTTGGGTGGGGCATGAGTCTGGAAACATTACAACTCTCAATTATTATTCCCGTTCTTGATGAAGAGGAGAATTTGATTCCACTTGTTGAAGAGATTAAATCAGTCTTAGAGGATACTTCATTTGAAATCATATTCATCGACGATGGGTCAACCGATAATTCACTTGAAATCATGATGGGATTGAAAGAATCAGAAGGAAATGTTCGAGTCGTCAAACATAGGCGGAATTTTGGAAAAGCAGTTGCATTAAAAACCGGTTTTGCCGCTGCAAGCGGAGAGATTTCGATCACAATGGATGGGGATTTGCAAGACAACCCAGCAGAAATTCCCCGATTTATTGATGAAATAAATAACGGAAACG
>Ga0163111_10002282_pt1 | contig 12110 bp, 14 predicted proteins | sample CRUFie1St18metaG_FD_109645 | JGI IMG/M metagenome (GOLD analysis project Ga0163111, IMG submission 109645) | Marine microbial communities from the Costa Rica Dome - CRUD Field 142mm St18 metaG | ecosystem: Environmental > Aquatic > Marine > Oceanic > Photic zone | place: Costa Rica: the Eastern... | reverse complement strand
TTAACTAAAAGTTTCATTTGTGATTTGGTTTGCCAATAATAATTTGTTAATTTAACATTGTAATCAACACCTTGACTTCTGGTGCTGTTGGAACTATCTTCCAATATAAAGTATCTAAATGGAGAAGCATTTATTCCAAACACTCTGTGTTCAAATACTCTAAACTTCTCTCCTTGTGCTACTAATGTCATAATTTGTTATTTGTTTCTCCAAATACAACTCTCTTTCTTAAACTTGTACTACTAAAACTATGGTCTCTGCCATTGTACACCATTTTTATACCTCTGTCTTTACAAATTTGTTTACCTGTAAAGTCTTTGCTTTTATACTCTTCTCCCATTACCTTTACATCTATAGGTAAGGTGAGTAATAAATCTTCTAAGTCTGCTTCTGTTGAATATATAACAATTTCATCAACATACTTAATAGCAGACAGTTGTATTTGTCGCTCTACAATACTTTGTATAGGAGCATTTTTTTGAGGTCTATCTAATGTAGGATCTGTCTGTAGACCCACTATTAGATAATCACAATGTCGTTTTGCTTCTTCTAACATAACAACATGTCCTGCGTGTAGCAAATCAAATGTGCTACAAGTAAAACCTATTTTGCCACAGTCTTTATAATCAAGTTTCATCTAATCTTATAACAGGTTCTGTGCTAGGATTTAGATTACCTGCTTCAACACCACAACTAAGAAATGAAGTATTATCTATAACTCTTCTTAGTTCTTTGTCTAACTTATTTCCATAGTTCATGTACTCATTTTTATATGGCACTTCTATAGTAAGTGTTGCTCTGATTTTCTTCATTAGTGTTTTGGCCTGTTGTTCCTATCATTAAAATAAATGTATATGAGGAACATCGCTATAATGAAAACTACTGTATAATCAATCATTTTGTGTAAAGTCTATTGTATCCTCAATTTCATTTGTGCTACTATTTACCACTACACCAAATAATTTTCCGCCCTTTCCGGCACCACAATCAAGCCATATTACTGTTCCACCTATGTCATTTGTATATACTAAAGGCTCTGCTTGGAAGTTATCAAAGTCTGGCTCTTCGCTTAATGGTGCAGGATCGTGTCCTACATACAAAGTTACTCCTGCAGGTACACTATCTTTCCAGTCATATGTTCTGCAAGGATAATCCTGTCCTTTATGCCTAAATGTCTTTTTATAATCTGCTTGACCAAACATCATAGTGTCATACATTTTACGAGTAATTTCTCCTGTCTTTTCTGCTTGCCAGAAATCCTGATGCATACCGCCATGAGTAAAGTATAATCCATCATTTATTTTTACATATTCCTTACAATAATCTTCTACTAATCGTATAAAATTTTCTTCAAATGTTATGTCTGCTTCCATTTGATTTAAGGTAACCATGTTTGGAGGGCCTAAAAGAACATTAGCACCCTTAAGATGTCTAATGATTTTATGCTCATGGTTACCTTTAATCATGGTTGCTTTACCTGAATCTAAAAGTTTTAACATTTCAGATACACATACAGCACCGTCCTCTCCGTTATCAATAAGATCCCCTACACATATTAAATGCAAATTGTTTTGTGTTGCATATTCTATAGCCTTTTTTAAAGGACTATAATCCGCGTGTACGTCTCCTATCACTAAGTATTTCATATTATTATTTACTAAACAGGCCCTCCCAGGATGTTCATTTTATGCATATATTATAACAAATATGTAATGAATGTCAATCTAGTAATAAAGATAAATACATATTGTAAAACATCATATCTAGGGAGATATTAGGCATGGCGCAAGTTAAAAACTACGGACTGATAGGTACAGGATCTGAAATACAATTAGGTAAGCAAGGTCCTAAACTTAAAGGTAATGCAGATTCAGACACCTTTTCTATAACAACAGAAGGTGGCTCAACACTTACCACTCTTGAAGGTGCTAATGGTACTAGTGCCTCGCATTTTGTAACAAAGGCACAACTAGATGCCAATAGTGCAGGAAGTGGTGCAGGTTTACAATTAGGTGCGTCAACAGATAGCAGTTATACTGACGGTGCTGTACAATCACTTACTAGTACTACATCAGTTGCAGACGGTATTGACTTTCTTAATGAAGCATTAGAGAATGTAAGAAATGATACATTTGTTAAATCAGTAAGTTTTGTGAGCGACAATTTGTCAGGAGGTAATCCTCTTTCAGTAACACTTACAACTACAGTAGTAGGTAATGCAAATAGATATACAATTGATTGGGGCGATGGCAGTACAGATACAGGAGTATCAGATAGTACTCCTTCCCATACATATACAGACAATACAAATTCTCCTTATGATGTAACAGTAACAGCATTTAATAATAACGGCTCTGGAGAAGGTAGTTCTGCTTCAAGTACAAGACAAAATTACATTACATTATATACAGCAACACCAGTTGCTAACTTTGAAATATATAATGTAAACTCAGGCGGTAGTGCTTTAACAGGCAATAACAGAGAAATAGATGCTGGAGAAACAATTTATTTAGAAAATACAACAACAAATTCAAGTTCAGCAACTTGTACATATCAAGTTAATTGGGGCGATGGTTCAGCAAACAGTTCAGTGGCAAGTGGTGCCGCAGGTGATGTTGGACAAGCAAGACTAAGTCATACATATTCAAGTGACAGTGGCAGTTCAACATATACAATAACAATTCAGCAGACTGCTCATAGTACAGCAGATCCGGCAGAGGTTGGTAGTACTGCTACAGAGATTTTAAAAGTTTATGATCCTAGTATTTCTGCACCAAGTGGACTAAGCAGTAAAACACTTACATTTGGTGAGAGTAGTTCAGGTACAAATCCTTATCTAGCACATGGTTATACTGATAACAGCACAGAAGATAGTGTTAGTGTAGGTGGAAGTGTAACTAGGATAACAGCCAGTAGTGCAGGATCAAATACAGACTCATCAATATTGAGTAGTTTTGCCTATAATGCCAGTTCAGGTACTCTTGTAGCATACGTTGATGGCGTTGCTGGAGGTTCAATTGCATTTACTGGTGGAGACGATTCAGGTACAAATGGTAACTTAATTATTACTAGTGAAAGCGACTACAATACTTTAGCAACAAACGGTTCATCAACATCATTTAGTGCAAGTTTATACTCACCAGGACTGTATAAAGGATTTAAAGCAAGAGTAAGAGCAACTACAAGTGCATTAGCAACAGGCTCACACAGTTTTAAATTAGGACATAGTGATACAGGTAACACAAATGTCATAAGTTTTGTAAAAGATGACGTTACAAGTACAGCATCTTTAGATGTATCAGGTGCCACATTGGCACAGGCTAGTGCAGGGACATTAGCATATGAATCAGGTATTCCTTATTACACTAATGACGCAACAGTAACATTAGCAGGTGTTCAAGCATTTGATTGGATTGGACAATGTTATAGATTTGATAGTGCACCTTTTGATGTAGCAAGTGGTACTAACTTTGAAAGTACATCAGGCTCTGCAATTAGCACACAAGGATATAGTTACGCACAAATAGATGGTAGTACAACATATTTAAACAGTGGTACACCTAAAGCAGACACAGGTAAAACATCAGGTGCAAAATACACATTAGGATCTGTAACAGTAAATGTTAATGGTGGTGGTAATGCTGTAGAGCAAATTAGAGCCAAACTAGATAACGTAAATGGCACAGGTTCTTATGCACAAATTACAGACAAAAAACTACAAACTCTTAACAGTTCATCAGGTGTTTACGAAACTATTGCTGTAGCAGACAGTTTAGGTGCAGGATTTGATGACGATGGTAAACGTATTACAGAGTTTGGTGCCGCATCAGACAATCCAAGTTTTAGTAGTTCAACAAATTACTATACAGGTCATGCTTGGAGTGGTGCAGAAACAATAGCAGGAACACAAGAAGCAGTTACACGTTTTGGTACACTAAGTCACTTTACAACAGATTTAAGTTCAGGATATTTACCAGTAGGACCTGATTTAAATTCAGGCAGAAGTGGTGCTCAGTACTTTACTTTTGCATTTAGAAGAACAACAATGGCTAACTTTACAATTAGATTAACAGGTAAAGTTAGTGGCTTCTTTATAGCCGCTCCGGCAACTGACATTGACGATGCAAGTTCAATTAATGGTTGGCTAGATGCAGGTATAACTTATGGTGGTGCTGGTACACCAGGTGGAGATACAAGTAATGGCGGTAATGGTTCAAACGGTTGTGCATTTACTTCTGGAGACAGAATTATAGATGGCACTACTTACAGTAACGATACATTTACATTAACATTAGGTGATCAAAATGCTACCAACTCGTTTGGTAATCAGATTTTGGTTAGGATTAAATTAGAGTCTGGAGACTCATTAACAGCATTGAGTATAGAATAATGGCAATAAGTGATACACAAAAAGTAGATTTACTTTGGAAAAAGGTAGGCTTTGGTAAAGTCAAAACTGATACCAATGCCAACAAAAAGGCGCCTAACGAGGCGATAGCATCAGACTTTATTATTAAAGCAAATCAAATATGGAATCAAAGTTCAAGCATTCCTAATACACAACCTAGTAGTAGTTCTGGTGTTGTAATAGTGTACTCAGATGCTAATAATAACACTATAGAAACCACAGAAGATGCTACAGCATCAGACAACAGAACCTGGAAAGCAGGATCTGTTAATTGGATACCACCATCATTTGGTGCCACATATCAGTTAAAGGTATATGCCAGTACAAGTGGAGACGGAAGTCCACAAACTAACGGCACACAATTATTTGAAACAGGTTCAGGTAATGATGACCAATGGTACTTTGACTACCAATCAGGAGTTTTACATTTTATAGGAACTAATTTACCCACAGCAATAGGCACAGGAACAAATAATGTAATTTATCTTGTTGGTGCTAGATATAATGGTAGTTTGGGTGTAGGCGATTCTAGTGCAAGTCAAACATTTATTAAAACTAATTTAGCGGCCGTATATGCAGATGCCACAATAGCCACAGGAGATATAATTAAAGTAACTTCTGATGCTGATGGCGAGTATGCAGTTTATATTGCTGATCAAGATAATCCAACACAACTTAGTCATTTAACTCTTATTAGTACAAGAGATAGTGCAGAAGCAGACGCTCAAACATTAAAGGTTACTGCAACTTATAATGGCGGCAATGTAACTTTAGGTAATGTAAGTGCAACATCTAGACCTGCTCATGTTTCTGTAACTGTAGACACAGCATTTGATGGTTCAACAACTATGAATATTGGTGACGATGGTAATAATTCTAGGTTAATGGCAGATAGTTATATTGATTTGTCCACAGTTGGAACTTATACAGTATCGCCTAGTTTTGTTTATAGTGGTGTTGATAGTGATGCTAATAATACTATAAAGGCTTATGTTGTTGCTGGTACTAGTTCACAAGGGTCTGCAACAATTTTAGTTACTTATTCGTAATAATTTCTAATATTATATTGCTTACTTGACCTATATCATCTTTTTCTAAATCATATAGATCACTCATACGATCTACAGCACTCTGGATACTGACTAAAGAATCGGACTTTCCCTCTTTAACATGTTTATAAACAAAGCCTCCTGGTCTAAACTCAGGCTCAGTAATAATTTCTTCTGCTAATGCTTTATAATCTTTCATTGTATATGTGTAAATCCGTGTTCTGTTTTAAGTTTTTCATAAAATAATTCTTCTCCACCTGCAACATTATCATACCAATCATTATCAGCATTTTGACTAGCATCATCTGATATATACTTGTAGCAATGAAAGTCTTTACCCATACTTGCACATACTTTTGCTAATGCATAGGCTTCCATATCTACTATGTTAAATTTGTTGTCTTCTATTAGATGTTGAAACATATCAAGTGCGGAAACATCTGTAACAAATTGGTCTTGTGTCCTACAAATCAGTCCATCGTCTCCATAACTTATTACTCCTGCAACGGCTACATCATCACCAAAAGTTATACCTGGGCCATCTGCAAGTTGGCCACAATTCATATCTCCCTGTAAAAATGTTGTACATTTATATAAATTTCCCATTTCTACTTTATGGGCTCCGCCTCCTGTACCGTAATTTATTACAGTTCTTATTTCAGGATGCCCTGCTAGGTATCTAGTTAGGGCATACGTGGCGTTTATTTTTCCTACACCTGTAAACAATACAGTTTCTGGTAATGCTTCAGGCAGTTCATCTGCTAAGGCACTTACTATTAAGTGCTCTCCGTTTGGCGATCGTAAATGAGGTAATAGTTTTTCTTGTCTCATATTTTATACTCTAAAATCCTTTCTATGTGGTTTATATCTTCTTGTTCTCTTACTGAACATAACTCGTTTGCAAAGTGTAATTCTACATTGTTATCTATAGCACTTTGTAATATATTTTGCCTGAGAGATATATTGTCAGGCAATGAGTATATACTGCATAACACTATGGCATCTATATTGTAACTAGATATGAATTGCTGTAATGCAGGATACCAATCTAAGTATTCGTTCTCAAATTGATAGTCATTTATTTTAATATTGTTATTTGCACAATATTCATTTATAGTTGCACGTTGCATTGGTAAAGGGATTCCACTACTCCATTTATTATTCCAACCTGCATAACTTATGTATTCTTTGTTAGGGTCTATAGGTCTTTTATCTGGTTTCTCTCCTATAAATCTAAAATATCCTCCTGGTAACTTCCTGTGATATTCTCCTCCTTTAGGAAGTATTCTACCGTCCATACTCCATCGTGTAATATCTGTTGTATTATTAATGTTGCCATGAATATGATGTTGTTGAAATAGGTGTGCTTGACCTGGTTCTAACTCCACAGCAAAACTTTTACTTTGTGACTCATTTTGTATTTTATCAAAAGACCATTTGTTTTGATAGCATTGGTTTGTAATATAATCTGAGTCCTTATAACTGAGTATTTGCATAGAGTTACTGCCAAAACATTTTGTAATTGGTGTCCAAACAGTTAATATACCTAAGCCATTTCCTGTCCATTCATCTTTATGAAATTGTAATAGTCTTCCTGCTTTTGCTTGGTTAGGTATAACTAATCTAACTGTGAAGAATCTTTGTATCATGTAATCTTCTTCTATTTGATTAGGTACAATAGACTCATAGTAGTTGTCTATTTTGTTTATAAACTCTTCGCTACCTGTAGCAACTTGCAAGTGTTTCCCTAATTCTACTAATTGAGTTGGAGTCAAAGACAAGTGTACAGTTTCTAATGAGTCTATATTTGGAAACTTTTCTTTTGCAACATTTAACCAATACTTAGGCCAATTATGTTCCTGCAAACTGTAATTTACAGTTTTGTTTTCCCAATTTTGTCTAATATTATTAATGCTCATGTTGTTCGATTTGCTTGGCTCCCACTATTTATAGACTATAAATATTACTATGATCATTATTCGGTTATCATTTAAGGATACATTAAACTTATGGCAACAGCATTTATGGCCTAACAGAGAAAGTTCTATTGAATCACATAGTGCTATGACTTGGCCATACGAGGGAGATCCTGATGAATATAATATGAATATTTTTAATTTTCCTGCTTCATTTTTTGGTGTGTCTGTTGATAATAAAATTATAGGTGTAAACTCTGGGCATAGAACAACACACGAACATTATAGAAGTAGAGGCTTATGGGTAAATCCAGAACACAGACGTAAAGGAATAAGTCAAATTTTATTTAGTGCAATAAGAGATCAAGCCTTAAGCGAAGGCTGTAGAATGATTTGGAGTATTCCAAGAAAAACCGCCCTGCCAGCCTACACCAAATTTGGTTTTCAAACTGTGGGCGATTATATTGTTACTGAAACTTCAGACGCAAATATATATGTAAAGTACGAGTTATGAGTTATCTACGTCTTGTAGATATTCTAACAATGTGTATGCATCAGATACTTCAAATGGATCACCATTAGCATTATCTCCAACACCTGCTTCTACAAACATTTGTTCTATAACACCATCGTTTACCACCATACTGTATCTCCAACTTCTCATACCAAATCCAATATTAGATTTATCAACTAAGAATCCTAAACGTCTTGTAAACTCACCAGTACCATCTGGTATTGCTTTTACTTTGGATATTTCTTGTGAGTTTAGCCAACTATTCATTACAAAAGTATCGTTTACACTCAAACAATATACCTCATCTATACCTGCTTTTTTGATGTTATCATATTCATTTTCGTATCCTGGTAAGTGAGTACTTGAACAGGTTGGAGTAAATGCTCCAGGAAGTGCAAAAATTACTACTCTTTTACCTTTAAATATTTCTTCTGATGTTAGATCGTGCCAAATAAAACCAGGTGCTTCGTCTATTTCTTTTCTTGTTTTAAATGTAACATTGGGTACAACGATATCAAATGCCATTTAGTTTCTCCTATTGATGTAATCTACTATTTATTATAATTATAAAATGCCCATTTGATATTTGGCTTCATCAGATACATGAGTCTCTGGATTCCATGGGGGATCAAATGTTAAATTTAATTTAATAAGATTTGCACCCTCCGTACTGCGTATTGCAAACTCTGATTCCATCATTATCATGTCTCCAAACGGACAATTAGGTGCTGTTAGTGTCATTAAAACTTGTACATCATTTTCTTCATTTACACTGATATCATAAACTAATCCTAAGTCTACTATATTAATTCCTATCTCAGGATCTATTACTCTTTTAAGATTATTTCGTACTCTTTGCTTCAGATCTGGTTCGTCTGAATTTATTGCTTCATAATCTCTATTATTTAGACTAGTTTCTTTATCGCCTTGCATAATGACTCTGAAAGTTTTTGTATATCTTCTTTTGAATTGTATATTCCTGGACTTACTCTTAGTACTCCTTTTCCACCACTTACTTTATTTACAATAGGATGAGCACATAATTTTCCTACTCTGATAGCAATATTGTCTAATCCAACTAAGGCACTTACATCACTTGGATGATATCCTTGACAGGTAAAACTGTAAACATTTCTGCCGTTTTGCCTATAATTTGGGTATATTAAATTTAATCCTTTTATATTAAAAATGTCTGTATCGCTCATTGCAAAGTCTAAATCTGTAAAATGTTTTTCAATTTTATCATAACCTACAAATTGTAACCACTCAGCCGCAACACCAAGTCCTAATATACCTGCTATGTTAGGTGTGCCTACTTCATGTTTAGCAGGTCCATCGTAAAAATCTATATTGCCATTAAAATCATAATGAGCAACAGACCCTCCTCCTTGCCTTACACTTCTCAGTTTTTCTAAAGGTAATCTACTATACATAAATCCTATGCCTGTAGGCCCATACATTTTATGTCCACTAAAAACTGCGTGATCAACTGTAAAAGGATCAAACTCATGTGTGCCTATTGTTTGGCAACCGTCAATTACAACTCTTGTGCCATTGTCATGTGCCGCCTTTGTTAGCTCTTTATAATTTGTAGGTATTCCAGTTACGTTACTATGACTATGAATACTTAAAAGTCCTCCAGGATTCTCTTCTAAAACTTTACATGCTTCTTTTGTCTTAATTTTACCACTATCTGATACTGGAATTACAATTAATCCGCCATTGTCTATTGTTCTACCTTGTGCTATCCAAGGCAAAATGTTTGCTGTATGCTCTGCTTCTGTTATAATTACATAGGGTACGTCTTTATACCACTCTGATATTATGTTAAGTCCTTCTGTTGCTCCAGCAGTAAACATTATTTGTTCAGGTTTTGCCTTAATTAACTTTGCTACAGACTCTCTTGCCTCTTCTATCTGTAAGGAAACTTCCTGGCTTATTTTAAAATCTCCTCTGTTTACATTACATCTTTTATGCTCATAGTAAGTGCTCATGGCATCTAAAACTCTCTGATGTGTTTGTGTACTTGCCGCACTATCTAAATACACTAAATCAGAATTGTTTTGTAATGTAGGAAATTCTGTTTTTATGTTGTCAAAAAGCATTGTTTAATTGTTTCCTCGGCCATGTGTGTTTCTATTCCTCTACTTTCTAAATAGTAGAGTTCATTTGGATCTATATTACTCACAGTACAACCATGAGAACAAGATATTTCCTTTGTATTAATGTCTAGTTGAGGCTCAGTTATTGCTGTTGCTTCATTACTTAATAACAAATTCTTATTTATTAAACTTGCGTCAGTATTAATTGCATTTTTGTCTACAATAATTGATCCTAAAAAACTACTGTAAGATTTATCTTCTACAATAGTTTTTACATCTACTCTGCTTTTACTATTTTCTGCTTTGTGATGTATCTGTATTAAGTTATTATTAATATAATTTCCATACAAGTCAAACTTGCCTACTACATTAGTATAGCAATCATCATATACGTCTATATACATAAGATCCTGATTGTATTTAGATCCTTCTCCCTCTATATTATATTTAAAACTACTACCAGGAAATTGTATTACATTTGATTCTATTATGTTACCACCTATATCTTTGTTAGTTATGTCTTGCTTTCTGTTAATTACTAATTTAGCATAGTCTCTTACCAAATATATAATTTTAAATATTTTTATACCATCTTTATTTAAAAAGTGCTCGTCTAAAACTACAGTAGAATTTTTACCTACGTCTATAATTACAGATACACAACTTAAATCTTTATCGTTGTAATAGTCTGAGTATCCTATAAGAGTAGATCTTTTGCTATTAGGTTTATATTTTAATCCAACCGTGCCTGTAGAATATAATGTTGCAAAATCTGATAAACGTCCTGTTGGTTTTAAGTAAGGCTGATATTTAGATAGATTAGTTCTTGTGTTGTAAGGAGACAATTGCCTTATATCATAATCATTTCTCCAGCCTGTAGATTTGTTTTCTATTTGTCCATCATCAATAAGATAGTCATATTCCTGTAATGCTTCTTCATTACTAAATTCTCTTTTATTACTACCAGCATAATTTAAATGATCTCTTAACACATTTATTTTCATGTTTTTATACAATTTATTGTATATGGGATTTCCATTTTGTTCTATATTTTGTTTATTGTCTAATGCAACTTGATACATATCAGAGTTTTTATTTAAAAACATGCTCTTGCGTAAATTAAGATCTAAAAGATTATGTAGATCTGATATAGAATATTCTAAATTAGACATTAAAACCTCTGTCTAAAATATCATATGCTACTTGTATATCTTCGTATTGCTTTGCATAACCTGTTTTATCAAAAACAGTTACAGATTGTGGATTTAAGTTTTTAATTAGTTGTGGATAGTGACTTATAATTATTAATACTTTACCTTCTTTTTGTGCAAATTGATTTAGTTTATTAGTTAATACTCTTATAGCATCTATGTCCAGTCCACTATCAGGCTCATCTAAAATAGCAACCTGAGGATCTAATAACTCTAATTGTATTAGCTCGTTCTTTTTCTTCTCTCCACCACTTGCTTGAACATTTAATTGCTTCTTGTCCCAATCTTCTGGTAGTCCTAAATCTTCTGCAATTTCTCTAAATTGAGATAAACTTTCTGTAATTTTAATACCTGGATTTATTGAGTTTAAACTTTGCCTCATAAATTGGAAATTACTTAATCCTTCTATAGGAGTAGGACTTTGGAATCCTACAAATAAACCTGCCCTGGCTCTTTCAAAAGTTTCCATAGCCAACAAATCTTTGCCATTAAGTTGTACTGCACCAGTTGTACCTAATGTTGGAGAGCCCATAAGAGCATGAGCAAATGTACTTTTACCCACACCATTAGGTCCCATAATAATATGTACACCAGGACCAAACTCTAAATGCATATCGTTAAGTATAGGATAATAGCCATCTATTACTATATTAAATTCTTGAGTAACTAGCATTAGCCTACCGCTCCTTCTAGTGTAACTTTTAGTAATTGGTTTGCTTCTGCGGCAAACTCTAGTGGTAGTTTTTGGAATACATCTTTACAGAATCCGTTTACTACGCAACTAACTGCATCTTCTTCATCTAGTCCTCTGCTTTGTAAATAGTATAATGCCTCTTCTGATAATTTACCTGTACTTGCTTCGTGTTCTACTATACTGCTATTGTTATACTGTTGCACTATTGGTAATGTA
>Ga0163111_10002281_pt1 | contig 12111 bp, 6 predicted proteins | sample CRUFie1St18metaG_FD_109645 | JGI IMG/M metagenome (GOLD analysis project Ga0163111, IMG submission 109645) | Marine microbial communities from the Costa Rica Dome - CRUD Field 142mm St18 metaG | ecosystem: Environmental > Aquatic > Marine > Oceanic > Photic zone | place: Costa Rica: the Eastern... | reverse complement strand
TCTGGTTCTGGCTCTGGTTCTGGTTCTGGTTCTGGTTCTGGTTCAGGTGTATATTCAAGATAATTAGTTGGTAAACCAGGATAATCAGATTCATCTGGTAAATATTGAAACAAATTAATTATAGATGTTTTGTCATCATATTTTGAAGCATCTAATAATACATCATGTCTTAATGATAATTTTTCATTTGCATCTTTTTCATCAAATAATTTTTGTTTTGCAAAATTTACTACATTTACAAATTCACTTGAACCAGCTCTAACACCTGGATATTCAACATCAAATTGACCCGATGCTATACCCATAAAAGCTTGATTACGTAATTGTGTATTATATGTTATAATTTCATTATCAATATTTACATCATTTAAATACAAGAAATCCCAATTATCTAATATATTTTCTGAACCATCATATGATTTAGAAAATCTAGGTAATCCAGGATAATCAGGTTCATCTGGTAAATATTGAAACAAATTAATTAATGATGTTTTGTCATCATATTTTGAAGCATCTAATAATACATCATGTCTTAATGATAATTTTTCATTTTCATCTTTTTCATCAAATAATTTTTGTTTTGCAAAATTTACTACATTTACAAATTCACTTGAACCAGCTCTAACACCTGGATATTCAACATCAAATTGACCTGATGCTATACCCATAAAAGCTTGATTACGTAATTGTGTATTGAATGTTATAATTTTAATATCTAAATTACTTAAATCAGATAATATAAAATCCCAATTACTCATTATAGAATATAAATATATAAAATATTATAAAAATATTTTGTCGTAAAATTATATCAGAAAATATTTTTATAATATTTTAACAAATAAATAAATTAATTTACAATACTGATAAATTTGTACCATAATTGAATACTACATTTTCAGATGCTTCTGCTGATGTTATAGTTACTTGTTTTGGTTTACACTTATTAAAAATATCCATACTTATATTATTATTAGTAAAACTTATTAATTCTAATATTTCACCTGATTTACATAATAATCCTTGTTCTGTCTGTTCAAAACGTTTTTTTTGCCAATCACTAGTATAACTATTAGTAAATTTAGCTACATATTCTGTATATTTATATGTTGCATTTGGTGTAAGATAAGGATCACCTGCTGCATCTCGCGTTGGTAATTGTAATCTCGTGAATATTTCTTCAAAATCAGTATTACCATTTGGATTGTTTTCATTATAATTGAATTTACTACTTGTAACCCAATCTCCTATACTTATATTATTTGTAGGCATCAAATTATCAAAAACAGTTAATGGACCTAATTCAGCATTTGCATCATTTAGTTGATTATGATGAGGACTATCATCTGCGTCCATTGTAGCTATGAAAGTATTAAAATCTATTGTATAATTACTCCAAGTAATAGTCATATCTACCATTGAAACCTTATCTTTTGTTGAAGCTATAGCAACTGGACCTTTCAAATATATTTTTCTTAATAATGTATCTATTATCATTCCTGGTGGAATAGTACGAACTAAATTCATACTTATTTCACCTTCATTTACATATAATTTTTGGTAATATATTTGATTATCTAAATCATTACCATATGATAGTTCTATCGTGCCTGTTGAATTTGTATCTAAAATTAATTGCAATATTTCTAAATTTTCATCTTTATTTGCTAAATGTTCTTTTCTATCCGCTGGACCCCATCTTAATGGTTTGTGTCCTAATGATATATCCATCCAATTTATTATAGATTTTGTTTTGCCAGTTACATCCTCCCATATATCTGGTTCCCAAATAGATCCTGAAAAATCATAATTCCAACTATTGTCAATTACATTTTCAACTAATACATTTGGATTTGAAACTACACCATAACTGATATCACCAACTGTTAAATATGTATCATCATTACTGTAATTATTCATTTTAGGAAAATCGTATTTTACATCATCATCAGCAGGCAATGTGCCCTTCCAATCTTTGTTTCTAATATGAAATAGAACATCCCGTATATCATTTGCTTTATATAATTCAGTAGGGTATTTGTAATTATCAAACCAATGATAATGATAATAATCGTTATAATTTGCTTCTGAAATAGGATTACCCTCAAGATCAGTTTCATTATATACATGATTATGAATTATAGATTCATATACAATATTTTCATTTGATATACCATTTAAAGCAGTTATATGTCCACCATAAGAAATTTTCTGTATTTGTGTTGATTCTGGAAAATTCAAATATAATTTATTTCTTACATAATTTTTAGTTGGGCGGTTTAATTCTTGATCTAGATTGAGAACTGTATTTGGATCAAAATTAATACCAAAATATTCTTTTAAATCAACTGTACTTGTATCAATAACTAATGATGGAACAACTTTATTTTTTAACAAAACCCAGCAAGGTATAGATGAAATACCAGATGGTAAAGATAATTTTGTATCGTAATCAAATATTGATAATTTTCCCCAATCATTTACAGTAAATTCTCCATAATTTTCTACTGGGCCATCATTGTAATTTAAACTTGAAACAAAATTTGATAAGCTAATATCAGTCATTTCATTTTCATTATCATTTCTTACTACATCTTTATGTAATGGAACACATATTAATGATATATCTAAATTAGATGCATCTAATGTTTTTTGAACATAAAATCTTATAGATTGATCGTTTGGTATAGACATAAAATACCAACCAGTATTAGATGGTGTTGTCATTTATAATAAATAATTATATTTTTTTTTAGCAAAATATTATTATTTATTTATTTATTTATTTATTTATTTATTTATTTATTTAATTCTTCAATTTGGAGGTCCAACCCATGGTGGTGTTTTAGTCCAGTGTAATTCAGGTTCGGGTTCGGGTTCGGGTTGGGGTTCGGGTTCTGGTTCTGGTTCTGGTTCAGGCTCTGGTTCTGGTTCTGGTTCTGACTCTGGTTCTGGTTCAGGTTCTGGTTCAGGTTGTGGCTCTGGTTCTTTTGGTTCGGGTTCGGGTTCGGGTTCGGGTTGAGGTTCGGGTTCCGGTTCGGGTTCTGGCTCTGGTTCTGGTTCTGGTTCTGGTTCAGTATATGTATCAAAATATTTATTGTATATAATATCATTTGATACTATTTCATTACTTATAGTCCAATAACTAGATGAATGTCCAAGAGTCAACTCCCATAAATTATTCAAAATATTAACTTGATTTGTAGAATTATCATTAAACCATTTATTTTGTTTATTTCTTAATTCTATTTTACTTAAATCATATATTGAATCATAATATGTATGATAACTTACATCATTCCACAATATATCATTTCTTGGACTAACAAAAACAATTTGACTAATATCTGAATTTTCAGTTAATGGTAAAGGTGATCCTAATTCAAAATCAGTTGTTATATCATAATCAATAAAATCTTTTATTTTAAATAATGTAGCTCTTATTTCATGCCTTTTTTCAAAAAAAAGTTCTATTAAATCTTTATAAATATAATTGTGTCCTATATTAAAATTATCATCTTTTATATAATATCTTAATCCAGATATGTCATTAAGCATAATATATATTATTATATATATTAAAATATAATATATTATGCTATTTGTTTGTTGATAAAATATTTAATTATATTAAAATAAATTCAATTTGTGTTCAAATATATTAGAATATGTTTTATTTATAGCCCAACAAGTAGTTGCTTTATTTACTCTTTCTTCTAAATTTCTATTTTTTACATAATTAATTGTTAAAACTTTTCGTCCACCGCTATTTTCTATTATATTTATATCATTATTTGAATATGTTTCATCATTATTACCTGCTATTAGTGATTCTAATTTAGTTGTTTCTTTCATATCTAATATATTGATCCAAGTACTATTTTTTTCTATTTTTAATAATTTGTTTGATAAATTATTGTACAATTTTTCTTTTGAATCATATAAATTTAAATCTTTTAATCCATTAAAAACTAATTCATTATATTTATCAATGTAATCATAATTATTTAATAATGAAGTTAAATTATTACCATTTATACCAGTTAGTGATTTTAAATAAATATCATAATTTAAATTGTTTGATATTTGTAAAACATTTTTGTTATTTTCTTCAATTATTCTTAAATTTATCATATTATTTTTTCCATATATCAAATTATTTTGTGTGTTTGTTTCTATTTTTTCAACTGGTGCACCCATCCATGGTGGAACTAAATTATTGTTGAACATTGGTTCTGGCTCTGGTTCTGGTTCAGGTTCTGGTTCTGGCTCTGGTTCAGGTTCTGGCTCTGGTTCAGGTTCTGGCTCTGGTTCAGGTTCTGGCTCTGGTTCTGGCTCTGGTTCTGGTTCAGGTTCTGGCTCTGGTTCTGGTTCAGGCTCTGGTTCTGGTTCAGGTTCTGGTTCATCAGTTGAAATATTAGGTGGTAAATTATTAGTTGTAAATTCGGTTGAATTTAAAACATGCACAAGGGTTGTTCGTTCAGTGTTTAACCAAGTATCTCTCAATGCAAGAAGAATATCATTAAGTGTTAAAAATTCATTAGAATTATTCGGGATATCAAAAATATCAGTATAATCAGTTCTTGATAACATCATCATATTTGATAAATCTATTATTGTATTACGTTGAATCAAATCAAAGTTAGTGTATGTATAAACCCAATTCATAGATATAATATATATAATATATATATTAAATTATATACATATATATTATAAAATTATAAAATAATATAATTTTTAAACAAGGGCATTTATATATAAATTACTATAATAAGAATCTAATTTTATTAAATTATTTATATTTTTGTTAAAATTAAATGTACAAATTTTTTTTGGATATAATTCAAATGATATATATCAATATATTTATCTAACATTTACTATCAAAGAACCATCATTCATATTAATTGAAGTATTATCTGAAAAATTTATAAAACAAGCGAATATTGTTTTAGTAATATCAATTGTGTATGATGATAATGTAAACAATGGTATATTTGAATCAGATATTGTTCTTTTTGATTGATTAAATACATCAGTATCAAAATTTAATACTCTATTTCCAAAAACACTTTGTAATTTTACAACAGTATATCCATCTTCATTTACCATACCAATAAATTTTGAACTGTCTGGTGTAGTTGTAAATTGTGGAGTCATCCATTGTATTCTTCCATTATTAATTACTTTACCACTTAATCCTTGTCCTTCTAAATTAAAGGTACCATTTGTATTAATTGTTAGAGTAGGTATTGTTGGTAATGAAATGGGTTCGGGTTCAGCTTCTGGTTCTGGTTCTGGCTCTGGTTCGGGTTCAGGCTCAGGTTCTGCTTCTGGTTCTGGTTCAGGCTCTGGTTCTGGTTCTGGTTCTGGTTCTGGTTCTGGTTCTGGTTCTGGCTCTGGTTCTGGTTCTGGTTCTGGTTCTGGTTCTGGTTCTGGCTCTGTTATAACGTCAATGGTTTCATAACCTGGAACATTTGTTATATGAGATAATATATAATTAACATCATTGATATCTATTATTCCATCGTTATTAACATCAGCAATTGCTAAAGAAACATCGCTTGTTATTGTATAATTATCATTATTGTCTAAATGTTTTAATATATATGTTGCATCAATGGTGCCTATTTTATTATCATTATTAACATCACCTCTTTTATAATTATTTGATGTAGTAACTGGAGTAGAATTATTTGTATTGCACACTTCTTCATAACTTAATAAATTTTCTCCACCCATATATCCATGATAATAACAATAAAGACTTACTTTGTCAAAATTATTAGTAACATTAATTGTAATATCACCATAATAAAAATCATAGATTGCATCATTTGTAGTGCTAGTAACACTTTTATTTAAAAAATTAAATTTTTTTGTCATATTACTATGATTGTGACACTGATAATAAAAATCATCTAAATCATGATTGCTATCTATTTTAAAACTTAAAGTTTCATTATTTGTTTGAATAGGTAATGTAAAAGCATTATTTACATGAATTTTAAATGGATGAGCCGAACTTACACCATTTGCAACAAATTGATAACTTCTGTTGCGCATAAATCTAAAATCATTTATATTTATTGTATCATTATTAGAATCACGAAAAGTATAATGTGCTGATGATGAACCCAATTGAGTACTTCCACCACTTACTTTAATAACAATAGGATTGCTATCAATTACATTATAAGTAATTTGACTAATTCCATTATTCAACAATGCAATAGGATGTTCTTTAGGTATATTAGTTAATGTATATGTGCCATTATATAATCCATACATAGAGTGATAAGTGTTAAGATCATTCAATACATATTTGTTACCACTAGAGTTGATTATATTTACTTTTGATGTTTTACTTAAACAAATAATATTATTATCAGCCATTATAATATTATACTTTATATATTATATTAATTTTTTATTTTACAACAAAAAATTATTATAATAAACTATATATTTATATAAAAAAACCAGGTGTATTAACAATACTATATGTTTGAATTTTATTTGTATTTATATCATACGCATCTAATGTACAAGAAGGATTACCAGTATTTAATATTTGATTATTTGTATTAATTGCTGAAAATTTATTTAAATATCCAATTGTTAATAATTCATCTGTTCCTATTAAACCATTTGTTTCTGTTACAGCTAAAGCTAATGATTTAGATGAAACTATAACATTATTATTATTCAACCATGTATTTTCGTTATGATTATAATCTATATTTTGATTGAAAGTTATTAATAAACCTGTTAATTTAATTCCAACTGGAATAATAATCTGTATTGGATATAAATTATTATTTTTTATACCTATTTTCATACCATAATCTGAATTAACTGTTCCAAAAAAATTATCAACATTATTAGTATGATATGTATTGAATATATTATTACTATAAATATCCATTGTACATGCTGGATTATTAGTTGTTAAAATATCTTTTCTTTTATTCATTACAACTAAATTATTCAAATATCCTATTGTTATATATTCACCTGTTCCAGTTAAACTATTGCTTTCAGTTACAGCTAATGCTATAGATTTATTTGATACTACTAAACTATTAACATTATTATTCAACCATAATGAATTGGTTGTATCATAATTTATATCTTGATTGAAAGTAATTAATATTCCAGTAAGTTTTTCTCCCACTGGAACTAATATATTTATTGGATATTTGCTATTTTCTTTTATACCTATCTTCATAGAATAAGTCAATATAGGACCTGTATCAATATTACATGTTTCATCATATCTAAATAAATTTTGTCCACCCATATAACCATGATAAAAACAATAAATACTTGCTTTATGAAAATTATCTGATACAGTTATTGTAATATTGCCATAATAAAATTTATGATTATGTATACTATTATCTGGATATTCAACTTGTCTAGATTTCATATTGTCTTGGTCCCCTATATAGGATATATTATTTGATATATCATAATTTAATATAGCTAAAGGATGTGATTCTGGAACATTTTTTAAAGTATATACACCATTATTCAAACCATATCTTCTTTTTGAATTATAATTAATTTCATTATTAAATAAATATTTATTACCATTTGAATTTATAACATTAACTATAGATACATTGTTTAAACATAACATATCATGTAATATTTGTTCATCATCTAAATCAAAAGGTGGTTCTTCAAAATGATAATTTAATTTATAATAAATCAAACTATTTAAATCAGTTGCATATCTAGTATTTTTAATTACATTTTCATATTTTCTTAATATACATTTATATTCACTATCTTCTGTCTGTTTATATGGTGGTGGATTACTATTTGATTTACCTAATAAATAATCTATTAATAAGTTTAGATCATAATTATATGAAATATCATTTATAATATCAGATTTTCTGATTATATTTATGAATCTAGATGACATAATTATATATATATATATAATTTTTTATATAAATTATATATTTATACATTATTCATTATTAATTGTTGTTGTGTATATATTAAATATATTCAATATTTGATATTATTGATTTATCATCTTCTGATAATTTTATTAACTCTTTTTCTATATCATTATTATTATCTAATGTTCCTAAAATTTGATATATATTATTTTTTACATTATTAATTGCTATATTTTCTTTATTTATAGAATTTTTTGATGTTGTTAAAATATCAATATTTTTATTAAAATTAATAAATAAAGTATGCAAATAACAATTCTCAAATCTTTGACTTACTGTTTTTATATTCAATTTAATATTATTTATATTAGTTTCATCTAATGAAATTTCTAAATCATCATATATATTATTATTTGTATATCCTTCAATTTCTAATTTATTAGAATATCTAAATCCATTTGTATACAAATATATTTTATTATTTAAAGCATTTGTATATAATAATTTACCAATATAATTATTTGTATTTTGTGTACTTACACTTGTATCACCTAATTCATCTCTTAATATTTCTTCATTATTTGTTCCTAATTCTACTTTTTCAATTATATTTGATAACAATATATCTTTGTTTATTGATAATTTATTATAATCATTTTCTATATTAAATATATTATGACTTGTATTGAATAATTGATACACATTATTACTTATCTCATTAATTGCTAATTTACCATTATTTGATGTACCATCATGATTTTCTGAATTTAGTTCTAATAAGTTATTACTTATTGTTATAAATAAACTCTGAACATATTTATTTACAAATTTATCTGATATGCTGCTTATTGTTATTATATTGTTATTATTAATATTATCATATTCTATTTCAATATCATCATATATATTATTGTTTGTATAATTTAATTCTAAAGACATATTTGATGATTCAATATATTTATCTTTGTACAAATAAGTTACATCACTCAAACTATTTGATGTATTTAATAATTTACCTACATAATTATTATTATTTGATACATTTATATCACCTATTTCATCATCTCTTAACAATATATTATTTGTTCCTAAATCTACTTTATCTATCTTATATGTTTGTGATTCTGGTTCAGGTTCTGGTTCTGGTTCTGGTTCTGGTTCTGGCTCTGGTTCTGGCTCGGGTTCTGGTTCTGGTTCTGGTTCTGGCTCTGGTTCAAATGCTTCTATCATTCTTTCTGTTATCATATTACCTACAAAAGGTTCTATATCGTTATTGTTTATCCAATTTATAGTATTTACCCAAAATTCTTCATTTTGTATTGGATCTACAAATTTTCCTTTATCTAATGAATTTGTAACTGGATCTAATAAATTATTATACATATCACTATAATCATTTATAATTATAAAATTTTCACTTATATCTGTCTTGTTTATATTATGTAATTCTGACAATAATATACCTGGCACTTCATTATTTAAATCATTTGATGCCCAATTTATTAATTTAAAAAAATCTGGATTATATGCACGCCCACCACGAAAAAAATTTTTTGAATATTTACTATAATCATTTACATCATTAAATGTATTAACTTCCACTGAACCATTGTAATTTATATAATCACCTGTTAATGTTTTATAATTTATAATATTATCTACATAATATTTTGTATTATAATATATCAAACTTCCAACTTTTAAATTATTATTAGCATTATCTAATGGTTGTATTGATAAATATGCTTTGTTATTTTCATTTACACCATCTGTTATTATTGATACTGATGATTTAAATATATCCTCATTGTTATATATTGATATTTTTGAAACTTTACTTATCAATACATTATTATCTATTTTTTTTAATAATGTCATCCATTTATTTGTAGGTATTTTAATTGCTTTATTGAACATTTTTTTACAATATATCTTTATTGTCTTATCATTTATCTCATATTTAAATTTATTTTTAAAATAATCACCTAATTCTAAATTTTTATTATTTATAATTTTACTAATATACAATGTTATTGAGTTTGTATATATATCTTTCAATTCTTCATATTTTTTATTCAAGTTATAAATCATTTCAATATTACCATCATTATTTCTAAATTTTATATTTTTATTTATTTCTGTTTCATAATCCATTATCAATTTTTTTTCTACATATTCATTTTCTTCTTTTATTGTTTCTAAAAAATTTATACTTTTTGATTCTGTTTTTATTAATTCTTTTTTTTGTTCTTCTTTTTGTTCTTCTTTTGTTGATTCTAATATGTTTTTATTTGTTTTGTGAACATCTCGACCACGTTTTAATCTTCTTATTCTTCTTTCACGCGGTAATTCAGGTTCTTTATTATTTAATACTAAATTATTATTATTTAATACTAAATTATTATTATTCAATTCATTTTTTGTTTCATTATTTGTATTTATTGGTACATGATAATTTAATGGTTCATTTATGATGTTATTTGATTTATTGTTCAATTTAAATTTTTTTAATATTTTTTTGTTTTGTTTTAATAATACTAAATTTTTTAATTTTGATATTTTATCATTGTCAGTACAATCTATTAAATAATTCTTATTTACTTCTGTTAATGGTAATTTCCTTACATTATTATAAAAATCTACATTGTTTAAATTATGTTCAAATATATTATCTGGTTCATTCAAATACAAATAGGAACTTGTTTTTATTGATTCTACTATATTTTTGTCATAGTTCCATAATTTATTATTATTTATTACATTTGATACTTCACCATTTATTATTTCTAAATATGTAATTATATTTACATACTTGTTATAATTTTCATAATTATTATTTGAATCTTTTTCTAAATTTATTATATTCGATAATAATTTTGATAAATGATTTTTTTTATCTAATTCTAATCTTATATTTTCATTATTTATATAAATATTAAATAAATACAAAGAAATATTATATATTATTAAATTTGTATCTATATTCAAAACCTTATTTAATGTATTTACTATTATGTGCAATTGATTTATTACTTTCAATAAATTCAATTTTCTGTATTTTATAAAATCTTCATCTATTTCGTCCATATTATCTAATTCAAAAATTCTCTTTATTTTTGATTTTATATCATATAATGGTATACTATCTTCTGTATTATTAAAATTATTCAAATAAATATCTATAATATAACTATAAATTGTAGTTAATATATTTATATTATTCATTTCATTTTTGTTATTTAAATTTAATATTGTCTTCAATTTTATATTATTCATTATATTTGTACCGTTATCTATCCCATTTTCAAATTCTATTTTTATATATGATTTTGATAAATTTTCAAGTGAAAATTTATATATACCTTCTACTGAAGTAGTTAAATTATTTAATAATATATTATTATTTAAATCATATATTTTACCTGAACAATTTGAAATATAGTCATCTTCAACTGCTCCATAAATAGTCTCATTTATATTGCTTATTATTTTGTTTATTGTTGATAATTTTCTATATTTTGAAAATAATGATGAATCATATACGTATTTTGGATTACCTGAATACATTGAATCTCCATTTCTGTTAACTGAACCCCCTTTTTTTGTTGAATTAAATCTTTTTGAAATACTATTAACTTGATTTGGTGCATATCCATATATTTCATTTGTTGCACCACCATCTAGAGTTTTTACATCTCCAGCATTCATTGCTGTTCTAAAACCACCTATTATATTTTTTGTATAGTTTAAAGGTGATGCTCCTAAACTATCTATTTTTTCATTTCCAAAAGATTTTAATAATTGTTTTATTATTAAAGCTTTGGAATTATCTTTTTCTCGAAAAGATCTTTGTGATTTTAAATTTATTTTATCTATTATTGACAAATTCAAATTGTCTATATTAACCATACTTATAATCTAATAATAAAATATATTTGTATTGTTACAATATATTTTATTATTAATTTGTTTATATAAATTTCATAGAACCTAGGTTATTTTTTATTGGTTTTTCTTTTATTTTTTTTACTATATTTACATTAGCATGTGGTTTAGATATAGATTTAGATTTTAGTTTTGGTTCTGGCTCTGATTTTGGCTCTGGTTCTGGTTCTGGTTCTGGTTCTGGCTCTGGTTCTGGCTCTGGTTCAGGTTCAGGTTCTGGCTCTGGTTCTGGCTCTGGTTCTGG
>Ga0163111_10002280_pt1 | contig 12114 bp, 12 predicted proteins | sample CRUFie1St18metaG_FD_109645 | JGI IMG/M metagenome (GOLD analysis project Ga0163111, IMG submission 109645) | Marine microbial communities from the Costa Rica Dome - CRUD Field 142mm St18 metaG | ecosystem: Environmental > Aquatic > Marine > Oceanic > Photic zone | place: Costa Rica: the Eastern... | reverse complement strand
TATGTAATCCCTTCCGGGGGTGAACTAGGATCGACGGACGTGTAAAGAGATGTGGAGTTTGTCCAGTTGGAACGAGGTAACGGCCAGTTTTTAAATGCAAACAAAAGAGCATTAGGATTTGCTGACTTAACAGTTGGCATGTCTGGATTGAGATTAGCGGCGTAATAACTGACTAATTTCAGGGGCGGCCCCTGCCTTGCAACAGAAGTGGGGCACTTTTTTTCCTAATTTCCGTAAATAATATTATGTTTAAGATGTTCGCAATCATGTGCATATTGGCTTGGCCAGATGACGTGATGACCAGTGAATTGAAGTGTACCACACACTACGAGGACCCTCCTAGACAGTTCTCTACAATAGAAGAGTGCAATACAGCCGCATACGATAAACTAGAAAACACTGTCAAAGTGTTCGAACAGGGCAAACTAGACTTTGAATCAATACAAGTTGGCTGTATAAGTTCAGAATAGTTCTAATCTTTTACTGAATACCAAACATCCTTGCCCGTGACCCTGTGGTTCTCCCCAAATGCTTCTTGTACAGATTGCTTCACTGGAGTCCAATTGTAGTCATCACCCATGGAATATCCACCACTTTTCAATTTGGGCAGGTATGCTTCAATTTCGTTTTTCACAAAAGGATAGGAATGATCTGAGTCATGGAATATAAAATCCATCGAGTTGTCTGGTATCTGATCAATCACGTTCAAAGATCTGCCCTTGATAATCTTAATCCTGTCTCCCCATTGTTCCGCTTCTTTCCTAAATCTCTGTTCATTTGCACTATGATTCCATGCTTGTTTTTCACTTTTGAATTCCTCTAGTCTCACCAGTTTGCCATCTTTGAAGACAGGTTTCTTGTTATACTGCCAGTCATACTCAGGATTGTCATCTTGAATCTCCCAAGCATCTATGCAGGTCATGTTGATGTTGGTGTTCTTCATCAACCAAAGTGTAGTGACCCCAACCCACACACCCAGTTCTAGTCCCTGTGTCCATTTGTGCTGTTTGGCGAATTTTTCTATAACCCTATATCTGTCCATTGTACCTGTGATCCTTTCTCCTTGCCCCTGCATCCTTTCTCATGATACACCAGGCATTGTAAGTGTTCTGCTTTATCCTGTTCAGTTTTTACATCTAGGTGTCTGATCCATTCACCGCTAGTAAGTTCTGTGTACGGCAGTCCACTAAAAAATTGTTTAATAACTTTCTGATCTATACCCACCACATCTGTGTTCTGTATGGCATCTGTCATCTGTTCAGCGGCACCAAGTGCTTGTTTTCGTCTGCTTGGATGGAAATGACAGAACGTGGCCATAAGCCTACCATTATAGGTTGTGAAGGCCATGTCCTTAACCAGGTGCTGGCGTTGAGATTCATTTGGTTCTTTCAGTGCATATGAGTCAACATCGGCCACAATCACGTGTTGATTGTCCTGTAATTTGTGTCCTAGTAGTATGAAACGTTGTGCTTGACAATAGGTCACATAGGAGTATGGCCATTTCAATATGCTGTCGTTGGTTTCACAATGCGTGTGGGAAACTCCTAGTTTTTCAAGCCTTTGCAAAGAATGGACAGATGGGTTTACGACATGAACGTGTATCGGCAGTTGCCATTTTTCTGTGAACGTCTTGTAGAACCTTGGAAAGTACTTGTTAAAATATTCCTCATCACAGGAAGTAAGTATGAACTCATCATACATGGGCCATTCGCCTATTACATCTTTGAACATTAACTTAGGGTATCAGCGGATTGATTTAGATCTAGTGCCTGAGCTATTTGTCTTCTGTCTTCGGCGTTCATGTTTTCGAGCAACAGTTCACTCTGTGTATAGATTTGTCTATTCTCAATGGGTATTTTTAGTTGCTGGCATGACTGCGTTACTATTTCATCAACGGTCAATCGATCAAAACCCGCTGTGTCTATCCTGCTGTCACGTCTGGCCTTGTTTGCAACCGCTATTATGTCTAGTGGATCTTGTACGTCAGGCAGTCCCGAGTTGGTGTAGATGGTGTTGATCATAGCCTCTTTTTCGGAATCACTGTTTGTTGTGTATATAGGATTTAGTGACGTAAAGTTTTCTTTGTAGGTTTTATAGTAGTTTACCCACTCCGGTGCCTGTGCCACTTTAGATAGTAGTTCGGCCATCTCGTCGTCACTGCCCATTCCTGCATAGTTCTGTACGTCAATAAGGCTTTGTATGTAATCTCTCAAGGTCACGAGGTTTGCGTTCTCCAGTGATACTTGTTTTTCTATTTTTATTTCTGCAGATGCCAACTGGTCACGCTTCGCTAGGAAAGTGTTTGTATTCAAACTATTGTTGAGGTTGGTGTGTGCAGTCCTCACAGCAGTTTGAAGTGGAGCCAGTAATGGTGTTCTGTGTTCAATGTCTGTACTGTCATCGGTAAGGCTGTTTATGTGTGCCTTTAAGTTATCATATGCAGTCTCCAAAGCGGTCTCGTCAGATAGATTAAATCCAACTATGAAGTCTACAGACTCCTTGAGCATAGTCATTGCCGGTAGACTACTACCATCATCAGACTCTAGTAAAATATTGTTGAGAGTACCTAAGTGATCATTGACGCTTCTCGATTTGTCTTTGGCCGTGCCTCCGTACATCAATGGAATTATCCCTTGCAGTGATTGAACACTGCTTAATATTTCTTCAAAGGTACCTGGTGTTGGGTTTAATGCATCTGTTATTGGAAGGATACTACCGTCAATTATGCTTTTGGTGTGCCGCAGTAGATCACCTAACAGGCGTCCTAGATTAAGATAAGGCACGTTGTTGATCGTGTCTTTGATGTCATTTTTTTGTGACTGCGAAAGCACACTGTTGGCAGTGATCACAGCATCCAATTCGAAACTTTTAATTACCCATCCTACTTTGATTTGGTTTACTGAATTCTCTATTGCTTGGTCTGAAAAATTAGGCGAGATATCTATGAGAGTGCTGAGTCCTTTTTTAATGGCCACTGTTAGCCTCCCGCGAAAACTGTGGTTGCACCTTTGTACATCATGCCCTGGTCCGTGCTGTCACCTATTCTCGCCGCTGGTATGCCTTTGACAAACACTGTCATTGAACCTTGATTCACCTTGGCACCCAAGTGGGGTATACAGTACTTTCCCGCCAAGATCGTGTGGAAGGCAACCTTATCACCCAGTACCAGGTTTGACTTACCCTCGGAAAACACATCGAATTGTTTGGCTATGACGGGTGCTGTGAAAGAACATAGATGTCCTGTAAAACATTTATCACCCATTCTTGACATTGGTCTTGACATAATACTTGTATTTATAGGTTTGGAAAACCGCTCGTATTATAATTTAAACTTGGAGAATTGGCCTTTCTTGACATCCTGTTTGATGCCGCCAACTATGTATGACTCTACTTCTGTTTCCTGTGGTGCAACCTGCATACCTTTTGAACTCAACCAGTGCTGTGTCCACGGTAATGGATTCTGTGATGCAGACACATCATATAATGGATCATATCCCAGCGCCTTCAATCTTTTGTTTGCAATGAATTCAACGTACTTGCCTAGTAATTTTTCATTTAAGCCTATGATAGATCCGTCCTTGAACAGGTGTCTCGCCCATGCCTTCTCTTCTTCAACACAGTCTTTGAACATCTGTATCACTGTCTTCTCTGTGCCCTTGATTGCTTTGGTCATCTCAGGATCGTCACCCTTGTGCCACGCTTTCAGAACGTGTGTAGATAAATTCAAGTGTGTTGCTTCGTCCCTTGCTATCAATGAAAGTATCTTTGCAGAACCTTCCATAAGTTTCAGTTCACCAAATGCGAATGTACAAGCGAATGATACATAAAATCTTAGTCCTTCAAGCAAGTTCACGGTGTTCATTGCAAGGTATAACTGTTTCTTTAATTCAAGCATGTCGACTTTTTTACCCACTGCATAGTCTAGTGCCATGGCTCCAAACTTGTCATACTCGCCCGTGACACTTTTTGCTCTCTTCAAAATCTCTTTGTCGTTCACGATAGTGTCAAACACTTCCGATGGATCAGCATAAACGTTCTTCATGATGTGTGTGTATGACCTTGAGTGTATGGTTTCAAAGAAGTCCCAAGTAACAATACATCCTTCTAGTTCTGGATTGCTTACGTAAGGTAAGAACATTAGGCTTGGTCCTCTGCCCTGCACACTGTCTAATAGTGTTTGGTATTTCAAGTTGCTTGTGAATATGTGTTTCTGTTCTGGTCTGAAGTTCTGGAAGTCTGCTCTGTCCTTCTGCAAACTTACTTCCTCTGGTCTCCAGAAGTAACCAATCATTGTTTGATTCAGTTTGTCGAACTGCGGATACTTGAACTCGTCGTATCTCTGCACTCCACCGTCCTCGCCAAAGAACATAGGCTGTTTAGTGAAGTCAATATCTCTCTGGTTAAAAACTGTTTTCGTCATAATAATTTTTTAATGTTAGATTGTACAGGCGTCGCACTCACCGTCATCTGCGGCTGTACTTATCTTTTCAGCGCCATTTACCCCATTAACCATTGTAGGATTTTCCGGTTCTAATATTACATCTTCCCCTTCGTCTTCTACCGGTAGTTTAATACCCGCTGGTTGCACGTCTTCCTCCTCCCCTTTGAAGTCGTATGTGTTTTGATAGTATGAAGTTTTCCAACCAAATTTATATGCTGTAAGCATATCTTGTGCCATGACTGATAGAGGTACCTCGTTGTTTTCAAACTGCAATGGATTGTAACTCCAGTTTCCACTTATCGCTTGATCAAAATACTTCTGCATCATTGCTACAACATTTATATAACCTTGGTTACTTGGCATGTCCCATAGCAGTGTGTAATCGTTTTTCAATTTAGGGAAACCTGGAGCAATCTGTTTCAGAGGGCCTTTTTTACTTTTCTTTATTGACATCAATGCTCTAGGGGGCTCTATGCCGTTAGTTTCGTTACTAACGACGGAAGAACTTTCCGAAGGCATTTGTGCCGACAAAGTAGAGTGCCTTAGACCATACTTGGCAATGTCTTTTCTAAGACTCTCCCATGCCATTCTCTGTTTGTGTGGTACTATTTCGTCTACTTCTTTTTTGTAATGATCTATTGGAAGTAAACCATCCGCATACTTTGTTCTATCAAAATATTCACACTTGCCTTTTTCTTCTGCAATATCACAACTTGCTCTCAACAAGTAATATTGGAATGCTTCTGAAAGTCTGTCCACTAATTCCCATGCACTTTTTTCGTTATACTTGGCACCGTTCTTGGCTAGGTAGTGTGCTAATCCTATGTAACCTATTCCTAGACTTCTTCTTCTCTTGGTGCTTACTTCTGCGGCCTTGACAGGATAGTCTTGGTAGTCTATGATTTGTTCCAGTGCTCTCACACTTAGGTCACACAAATTTTCTAATTCATTGAGGTCGTTCAACTGTCCAACATTAATTGCTGATAGAATACAAAGTGCTATCTCGCCTTGGTCATCATACAAGTCCTGTATAGGAGTTGTTGGCAGTGTAATCTCTTGGCATAAATTACTCATTGAAACTTTGTCTTTAAAAGAACTGTGTGAGTTTGCGTGATCAATATTCATAATATAGATACGTCCTGTCTCTGCTCTTTCTTTCAACAAATCAAAAAATAAATCCTGTGCTGATATTTTCTTTTTGGGAATAGTTTTGTCATTCTCATATTTTACATACAAGTCATCAAACTCATCTGTGCCGAACGCTTCATAAAGTCCCGGAGCCATGTGAGGAGAAATTAATGTGATTTCTTCTTCGTTCATGAATCTCTCATAGAACAATTTACTGATCTGTATTGAGTAATCCATACGTCTTACTCTGTTATCTTCTGTGCCTTTGTTATTTTTTAGTACAAGTATGTCTTCGATCTCCGGGTGCCATATTGGGAAGTGAACAGTTGCGTTACCTCCACGTACACCATTCTGTGTGCAACATCTCACAGTTGATTCGAATTTTTTTAGGAACGGAATGACTCCTGTGTGTTGTACCTCACCTCCCCTTATTTTACTGTTGATGCCTCTTATTCTTCCTGCATTGATTCCTATCCCTGCTCTTCTGGCAACGTATAAACCAATGGCCATATCGCTTGAAAAGATTGAAGGAAGTGTGTCATCACTGTCTACTAAAACGCAAGAAGCAAATTGTCTGATAGGAGTTCTCACACCCGCCATCACTGGAGTTGGTATGTTGATTTTGTGTAATGATATTGCATCGTAATATTTTTTAACATAACTCATTCTAGTCTTAGTTGGGTATCCGGCAAAAAGTGTTGCCGCGATCATCATGTACATGTCCTGTGGTGTCTCGTACAGTTGTCCTGTGCTTCTGTCCTGCACAAGGTACTTGTCACATATCTGTCTAAGTCCTGCATATGTAAATTTTAGATCTCTGTCTCTCTTGATCCATGTGTTGAATTTTTTTATTTCTGTTTTGTTGTACTGTTCAAGTATTCCTTTGTCATACACACCCAGTCTAATGTTCCTCAGAATAAGTTTTAATAATGGAATGTATTCATATTGTCCGTGTGCTTCTTTTCTTACATCATACGAAAGAAGTCTTGCCGCCGCATACTGATAATTGGGCGACTCTAAACTTATTAAGTCATTTGCTGAACGAACTAAAACATTTTGAATGTCTTTGGTTGTCATGCCATCATAGAACTGTATGTTGGCATTCATTTCAATTTGTGAACTAGATACACCTGTGAGTCCTTCACATGCCTCTTCAACAACGAAATGTATTTTGTTTATGTCAAGTGGTTCTAGTCTGCCGTCTCTCTTTTGAACTTGGATCGTACTGGAGTTGGTATTCGGCATTAAATATTTGTAATTCTTGTTTTTGATTTTTGTTTTTATTGTATCCATATTTATCTAAATCTATGTTTATAACTTTATTATAAAAATTTTGTCCTGCGTCTACGACTAAAACTGTTAGGTCGTTTTGCGTTTTTATAATGTACTAATATTATGACAAAAAAAGTTTTTTGTCTAGTGAATAAACAAGTTAATTGTGGACAACTTATGGTATTATGCTATGATTGTGGTCTGGTAATCGAATGTCGATGTGTAAGTCGCGTTGGTCGATGTGTACTGCAACTTGATTGTTTCGTTTCCTGCTGTGGAATCCTTGTCGTCTAGCACTGCCGAAAGTGTAACGCCAACACTGCCACCTGGTTCAACAAAGTCGTCGGAGTAAGATATGTTGGTTCCGTCTGATGATATCATCATCTCTCCTGTCCTTGTGTTTGCGTTTCTTTCTAGTTTATATTTTATTAATAATCCTTTTTTGTTCAATCCAGGATATTCGTTTATGGTGGCGGCCGTTGATTGATTGTTGTTTAAAGTAAATTGTTTTATTGCTTTGGTTGTCATACCAATACCTTGCAACTCCGGGGCCGCATTCATGTGTGAACTGCCATCTGCCCTTCTTAGGTCTGTTCTTTCAAAGAAATCTAATGATGATGAACATTCATCGTTATCAAATTGTATCACAGGCACTTCGTCTATTGATCCAATACCTTTGTTGCTGTTGGCTACATCTTTGGCATACCAATTACCAGTTGAAATAATATTTCTTGGACCTACTCCTGCGTTTGCTCCGGCAGTAGGTTTTACCCATAATGCCTGTTGATGAATCGTGCTCCAACTTGATCCTGTGAAATGCACATCTCTTGGACCGTTTGTCAATCCGTTTGTGGAACCGTCCATCTGTTCTCCTATCAATGCACCATAATATGATTCACTGAAGTCACAGTCATTGAATCTCACATTCGTTACGTCATAACTTAGATCAACCAGTCTAGCAAATTTTGTAAACTGACATTGATTGAAAACTATCTGTGAACAAGGTAAAGCAGATGTTGATCTAACTGTAACACCTTTTGAGTTGGATGCGTCTGCACCGCCCTGTGCATATGAACCTGTGAACATACAGTTGTTGAAATAAACTTTTGTTGCGTTGTCTATAGACACACCACCGTATGCCACAGTGTTTCTGAATGTGATATTTGACACCTGTATCTGTGTTGGTGCTGAACCTATACTTCCGTAAACATTACCGTTCGTGTCTTCCGTCACTGCAACAGGACCATTTCCTGAATTCCTAATAATTGTTTTGTCTGGACCTTCACCTACCAAGTGTGCATGAGGTGGTATGGTCATTGATGCATTAATTCTGTATGTACCTGCCGGGAAGAATAATATTCTTCTAGACCTTGTGTCTCCTTTATCTGTGTCTCTGTAGATTTCGTCTATTGCATTTTGGATTGCTGTAAGGTCTGCTGTTGAGTCATCACCTTTGGCACCGAAGTCCTTGACCGAAACTATGTCGTCTAGTTTTTCAGCAACGGCTCTTTGTGTTGATGTTGTTATAGGAGTAGAATCTCCTAGGTATCCCTTGTATGTGTGTTTCAGTGCTGTTGTGAATGCTGAACTACTTCCTGTTATGATTTCAGTGTTTCCCACTGCCGGTGCACCATCTGCCACAGTGCCGTTTCCTATATACAATCTCTGATCATCTATTGACCAACCCAGTTCTCCAGCCGCTAGTTGCGGTAGATCGGTTTTCTTTCCACGTCTGTGTTGTATTCTAGATATCTGTACTATCGGCATATGTTGTTATTTATTAGAGTATAGACTTGTAGTATTGTTCCAATTTGGCGTACCATTGCCCAACCCAGTGCTCGTAGTTGTCTATGTCAAAGGTTTGATATTCGTTGTTCTGTGTGCATATAAAGATACGCCCCGTCCTGATCTGGGTATCATACATCTTGTTGTGTGCTTCGGAATAGGCCACCAACTGCAGATAATAGTCTTCCACCCATTCCTTCTTCTTGAGTCTACGTGCTTGTTTGAAATCCATTATGGCAGGTTCTCCCTTGTACACCCCAACCAGATCTGTTGTGCCTGCGTATAGTTCTGGATAGTAAAGTGAAACCTCAGATCCCCACACTTCGCTGACATCAGTTAATCCGTTGTCTATGATGACGTTTGCCATTGTGTGTGCTTTCTGTTGTATGAGATTTGAGCCAGGTTTTCTGTCTTCACCTTTCACGTGCTTCTCTAGACTACGGTGCATCACTGTTCCTATGTTTGCTGACTCTGTTGTGATCTGTTGTGCCTTTTCCGCACCGATCCTCTTACGCCATGCGTGTAAGTGTGTCATGTCTTTAGTTGCTGACAGCACTGTTGTCACACTGGGCACCTGTCTTCCGTCTGGTGTTTCGTAATGTCTTTTTTTATTCTTTGTTATTCTGGACAATTCACCGTAAGGATATTTTTGGTAATAGGTTATGCCTTTAGATTTCAAAACGTCCTCGGAAATTTTCATAGTCATATTTTATATTACTTTTGTCTTCTTGTCAAAGTTTCTTCTAGGTATGGTAATAGATTACGCCAAGTTTTGTCATCCCTATGCTTGTCTTGGGTGTCATTATATCTTATAAAAGACTTTTGTAGATCCAATTCTGTGTTTGTATCAAGTTGATCTGTTCGTAAGTTTTCTATCTGTTTATTGTAGAAAAATGAAATGCCATCATACTTTCCAAAGTACTCAGCACTTTTCTCTAACTTGTCTGCCACCATTACTCTGTACTCCCTTGGTGCAATATCGTAATTGCATATACGAGGATACCATACCTGTGCCATCCAGGATATATTAAAGTTGTCTCCCCACGCACCATCTGAGAAATCTATGAACCATTTCAACATATCGTCTAGTTGGTGTATGTTGAGGAGTTGAATAGCAGGACTAAATGTTATAGATCCATTGCCGTGTTTGGTTAACATTTTTTTATAGTAATCTAAGTTATCTGCAACCTTTGTAAAGTTGCTGGGATAACGTATATATTCTGTAACATCACCAATGCCATCGAGGCTAGCCCATATTTTCCATGATTTCATTTCTGGTAACCATTGTGTCATTTTTGGGTTTGTGTTTGTAAGATTAGTAACAATAGTAATGTCTTTGTCTTTAAGTGTGTTGTTCTCGTAGCAGTAATCTAACAGTTCATAAAACTCTGGTATAACTGTTGGCTCGCCGCCTATTATTGTTAATAGTGTAATGTGTTTGCTTACATATTCTATAAGTCTATTCTTAGTTTTTTTGTTTTGGAACCATGTGTATTGCACTGACAAGTTGTTTGTCCAGTTATTAACATTGCCACTTTGTTTATATACCCATGTAAGGAAGTCTTTGTCCTTCTCTCCAATTTGTAGTATCTCTTTTCCAATTTGATTTGAATAGTCCTGCCCACACATCTTACATTTTAAATTACAAACGTTCCCAAAGTGTAACTCCATAGAGTGTGGCATAGCATCCATTGACCCATCCTCGTTAACATTTTTTATATTGCTTTCTTCGTTAACTTCTAACCTCATAGACTTGTACCCGCGTGACTCTTGGTCTATACACTTGGTGCAGGCCTCTAGTACTTCACCATTTTTCATCTTGAGTCTTGCATTTTTCATGTAGTCACTGTTCCATGCCTTCTGCAACGAATCGTTATTCATATGTATCCTGTTGCCTTTTTTGTCTGTGGCGTTTTCCATCGTGGCACAGCACAGTCTCACTGATCCAGACATATGCACATACTGGTGTTCAAAAGGAAAGGAACAATAAGTTTTAGGCATTCACTACTCCGCAAGTATGATAACAAGTTTGTAAACGATATGCATCTTGTTCACCTTGTATGCCTCTGGCTAACTCTCTGAAAAACTCTCCGTTAAGTATATCTTCTAGGCTATTGTGATTGATATTAATTGTTGTGTAGTCTTTTATAATGTTCTTCGATTCGTGTATCTTTAGATCACCTAACCAACAGCAAGGACTTACGTCTCCGTTGGCCGCTAGGTAAATTTCACTTTTGTTGTTATGGTATGACCAACAATTAATTTTCCTAGTTTGAAATGTATCTGTTATTTTAGATTTTTGTGTAATGTATCCACCTGTAGCATTTGTTTCTCGTTCTACTTTCTGTAATGCGTAATTGCCTATCTGTATTGATTCTCTTTGTACCCAATTGCCGTCGCTGTCAAAGTCATCCCACCTTGTTGTTTCTTTTTTATTAAAACGTGTAAATCCTAATTTTTTTGATAATTCTTTTGCTTCTTCTATTTGATGTTCGTTATGTTTGAATACTAGGAAGTCCCACTCGGCTATACCTCCTGCACCAATAAAGGCTTGTGCATTTTCTATAACCTTTTCCCATTTAACATTTCTTCTGTATAAATGGTTTGTATCTTCGAGACCATCTATTGCAAATACAACGTGTGTTTTTGTTTCAGCCAATGCTTTCCAAAAGTCTGTGTTCCTAGGGCCACCGTTTGTGTTCAACGATGTGTTCGTTGTTCCTGAAGTTTTAACAAAATCATATATCTCAATACACTCCGGATTCATTGCTCCATCTCCCAACACACCACAGGAATAAAATTTATGCAGTTGTGACAATAGTTGTCTGCCAATCCTATTTTTAATTGTGTCTAATGTTGTGTGAGAATTGTTTGTGATATCCTTTATGAGATTTAGATCAAAGTCAAATCTCGGACACATAGGACATGCCGAATTACAGTAATTGGATAACTCCGCATTGATAACATTTAAATTACCAAATTGTATGTACGAATTCATACTATTAATTATTGTTAGTTAAATTTGTAAAATCTATTTTCTTCTGTTCATAGCAGACTTGGCCATCTTCTTGACAACGTCTGTGCTACCTTGGCCATCGTAGTCCATTGCAGGTTCTTTCTCTGCCTCAGCATCAGTTTTAACAATAATCTTTTCATTGTCAAAATCTGCGACAACATTCTTTAGGTCGCCATCTTGGTCATAGACCCTTTTGAATACATCATAATTGAATGCTGGATAACCAGTGTTGCTCATTATCTGTTTCACAGCATCCATGCTGATGTCTGTTGGTTGGTCCTTCTCGTCAGCGTCGCCCTTCATGTTCAACAGGATGTTGATCAGTGCTGACTCTAGGTCTGTGTCGCTCTTGTTAAATTCGAAAAATCTCACAGGATTACTTCCCTGCTAGTTTGCTGTACAGTCTGTTTGAAGTTTCAAAAACTTCTTTTGATTCTCTCTGTTCTCTGCCCTCAGGTTCTGTTCCACCTGC
>Ga0163111_10002278_pt1 | contig 12118 bp, 16 predicted proteins | sample CRUFie1St18metaG_FD_109645 | JGI IMG/M metagenome (GOLD analysis project Ga0163111, IMG submission 109645) | Marine microbial communities from the Costa Rica Dome - CRUD Field 142mm St18 metaG | ecosystem: Environmental > Aquatic > Marine > Oceanic > Photic zone | place: Costa Rica: the Eastern... | reverse complement strand
TGCTTTTGCGAGTCCGTCTGCATCTTCATTGGCTTCGTCAATTACCCATTGCGGATAAGTGCCTTCTAACTTTACTACGTCTTCTTTTGGAAAATTTGCGTAACTGAAACTTCTTGCGGATATGTCAGTTGCAATTCTGCTGTGGTGAGCATGTCCAACGATTATCTCTTCCAATGGGTCCCAATCGTTGTGTGAGTTTACTATCATATGTCTGTCTCCTGGAGTGTAATAATATGCTACTATTTATTTAACAATCTCCTAACCAGTCCGAAATACAGACTCTATAATTACCTGTTACACCTCTATTGAATTCTGAATGTCTAATATCATCGCCTAAACCAAATATCATTGTATCAGTCCAAACTAAATCCTCATTTCCACAAACAGTTTCATATAAGTCTCTATACTTGTCCCAATTATAATCAGGAGAAAAATTACGCATATATTCAACACCTAAAGCCATACTATAATTATTCTGCATTTTTACTTCATTTAACATACTTACACCGTCATCTACATACTCTTTTGTAAATCTAACTCCTACTCTGTGATTTTCTAAAGTAAAAAAGGGTTTGCTTAAACTACATGTAACTTCTTCTATAGCAGGATAAAGATCTAAATTTATATGTACAAATTTACTAATACCCCAATATGCTAAATCTAAACATACAGGTATGCTTTGCTCATGACATACTCTCATAATATGTTCAAAGTCAGGGTGTATGCAACCAAAATCACTAAATGGCGCACTTATAATTAAGGCATGTAAATCTGGACCTTTTAAGGCACTTTCAAAATGATGTGGATAATCTACATATTGAAATTCTACATGCTTACCTAAACAAGCATGATATTGAAAGTCACCATTTAAGACTAAAATTTCTCTGTCTTTACTATGACGTAAAATAAACTGATCAAATGTTTGGCTAGTGCCTTGTGTATAATCTACATGTTTAAATTTATCTAATCCATTTAAACTTTTAGTGTCTGTATAATTTATCCATTCTCTCCATACACTTTCGTATTCTTCTAAAGACACATTTTTTAAATTATTTTTATCTATATGAAAATGAAAGTCTTGTATTTCCTTATTTCTTACAGGCCTTGCTCCTCTAACTGCAGACATTATGTACCTCCTGGAAAAATGTTTCATTACTTTTTCTTCTAAATGTTCCTTGTACTAAATGATTGTAATTAAATTCTACACTATCTTTTGTTTTTTCTAAAAGTTCCTTATAAGATGCAGGATTTAAATTTCTTATATATTCAAATACAGTAAAGAATCCTGTTACTCTTTCTAAAAGTGTATCTGCTTCATTAAAGTTTATAGGCCAACAATCATCAAATGTTTTAAAATCTATATTTTTTAATTCTTCATATATACCCTTACAACCAAAAGTTATAAATGGTTTTTTATATGCCATAGGTATTAACTGTTTTTCATCTACGTATCCATAACCGTAAGGCTCACCGCCAGGTGTAATTACAATATCACAATCATCATACAACCAAGGGCCTGGTATTCCTCTATCATCTATATTTTTCATATCTATAATGTGAGGCCTACTCATTATGTTATCCATTATTTTTCTTACAAAACTATCATCTAAGTTTTCTTTTCTTAATAATTGTGTCAAACTTGTTGTTATTAAGTCTATATGATAAGGATATTCTTCCTTTGTAATTTCATTACTTGTAATTTTATTTAAATCAGTAGGTCTTAAACTATAGAATCTACCATAAGTAATATCATCTAATCCCATGTCACTATTTTCTAATAAAGTTGAAAAGAGTAATCTATGAGAACGGCAATTTCTTAATGTACATAAAAATTTATTTGGTACAATATTATAAAGATCCTTAGTTCTTTTTGATGTTGAACCTTCCATTTCTAAATGTACTTTATTAAATTCTTTTTCTTCAGATACAAAAGTCATAAAATGTACTCTATCAAAATACCAAAGTTTGTGTATTTTATGTACATTTGGTACTCTACTTGTATGTCTTGTAAAGTGTCCAAAATAATCTTCTGTTTCTCCTGAACCACTTAAAATAATTTTGATGTTAGGATTTGCTGAACCTAATTCTGCAAAGTAAATATTTGCATCAAAGAAATAAGGCTCAGTACTAGAATAAAATAAAAATGTTAAATTGGGTAAATTAAGTGAAAGAATGTGCTGAACAACTTTATCTATTTCTTTTCCAAAAGGAGACAATTCATAATACTTACGATTTTCTATTGTAATAGGAAAACTTTGTGTATCTATAGGCACAAGTGTAATATCTTGATTGCTACATTTACTTATATCTCCGTTATTAATAATGTTTATGTCAAACATTTCTTTAAAAGGATTAAAATTTTGTTCTAATTCTATTTGTGTAAGAATATGCAACGGCAATGGTTCTCGTCCTGTCCATCCATAAGATGCATGTTCTTTAATTGCTTCTTCAGTAAACTGAAATCCGTCTTCTAAATAAAATATATTAATATTTCTCATAATTTTTCCTGGCGGAAAGGGAGAGATTCGAACTCTCGGTACAGTTACCCGTACTCTTCCTTAGCAGGGAAGTGCTTTAAGCCACTCAGCCACCTTTCCTAAGTAATATTTATCGTTGTTAAATACAGTTATAATTATATTACGATAGGATTTGCAAAGGCGATAAATAGTAGTATGCCTAAATTAAGTTTATGGAATCCAGTCAAAACAAATGACTACACGTTCACTGATAGAATTGTCGGAGAACACCTTCATGCCGGTGGTACAGGTGTACACATACACAAATACTTAGGTGTACATACTACTCCAGATGAAAAAGACCCTACAAGACCTAGTAGTGCCGCAAATGATACAGACGTTTTTATACAAGATTTATTATTCTTAGAAAATAGAGATAGAAAGTACGATAAAGATATTTACGAACTACGTGGACAATATAATTTAGGGGACGGAGATGCATTTGACCTAACACAGTTTGGTATGTTTTTATCAAACGATACATTGTTTATGACTTTCCACATAGAAAGTATGGTAGAATCTGTAGGTAGAAAACTAATGGCTGGAGATGTATTAGAATTACCTCATTTAAGAGATGATTTATTACTAGGTAGCGATGAAGCAATTAATAGATATTATGTAATTACAGATGCTACTAGGCCAGCAGAAGGTTATGATCCACGTTGGTGGCCACATTTATGGCGTGTAAAATTAGGCCCAATTACAGATTCACAAGAGTACAGAGATATACTTGGTACTGGTGAGGAAGAAGAGGATTTAAGAAACTTAATTAGTACATACGCAAACGATATTAATATCAATGATAAAATATTAGAACAAGCAGAAAAAGATGTACCGTTTGATCCACAATATAGAAATACAACACATTTATATTTTGATGAATCAGTACCTGATAAACCTAGCATAGACTTTGGTGGTGCTGATGGACAACCAGTTAATGGATTAAGTTTAGTGGGAAGTGGTGAAACTTTCCCAACTAGTGGAACTACAGACGGAGATTACTTCTTAAGAACAGACTTTTCACCTAATAGATTATTTAAAAAGTCTGGAACACGTTGGTTAAATGTAGGATCAGATGGACGTAAGGCTTGGTCAGCGGCAAATAGAATACTTGCTACGTTTATAAACAATGACAATATTACTAGTGAAAGTGATGGTGCGTCTGCAAATGAGAAGACAAATTTAAGTAAGGTTATCAAACCTAGGACAGATAACTAATGGCAGGCAAGAATTTAGACTACTGGTATGATGAGCAGATTAAACGTTATTTACTGCAAGTTATAAGAATTTTCTCTAATTTTAAAGTAAGAGAATTTACAAAAGATGGCGTAAGTTATAATCGTGTACCAGCAAGATACGGTGATGCAAGTAGAATGGTAGCGAATATATTGCGTAACAATTCTGAAAACGTAATTAATAGTGCTCCTTTTATAAGTGTTACAATACAAAGTATTCAACCAGCAAGAGATAGAATTGCTGAACCGTTTTTTGTAGACACAAATCAAATAGCAGAAAGAGAATATAACAAAGAAACAAATACTTATTCTTCAGAGCAAGGTAATTTATATTCCACACAAAGATATATGCCTGTGCCTTATAACCTAACTGTAAATGTTGATCTTTGGACAACTAATACAGATACTAAGTTACAAGTATTAGAACAAATTTTTGTATTATTTAATCCAAGTATTCAGTTACAATCTAATAGTAATCCTTTAGATTGGACTAGTGTATTTGAAGTTGAACTTACAGATATTGCTTGGAGTAGTAGAGGTATTCCTGCAGGAGTAGATGAAAACTTAGATATCTCAACTTTAACATTTGCACTTCCTATTTGGATAAGTCCTCCTGCTAAAGTAAAAAGACAAACAATTATTCAAGAAATTATAAACAATGTACATTCAGTATCTGATATTTCAGAACTAGGGTACAGTCAAGATTATGCAGACTTCTTTGGCGACATAGAAGACACATTTGAGATAGTAACTACACCAGGTGATTACAAAGTTCAAGTTATAGGTTCTACTGCTACATTAGTAGAGCAAGATGGTACTGAAGTAAAATGGTCTAACATAATTGAACAACTTGGAGAGATACGATCAACAAGTTTACTTAAATTAAATATAAGCGGAGATTCAGATAATCTCTTAAATTTAGTATATGGTACAGTAACTAAAAATCCAACTAATGATGCATCATTAATTTTTAATTTAGATACAGATACATTACCAACTAATACACTTTCTAATGTAGATAAAATTATAGATCCTAGATCAAATTATCCTGGAGACGGTACATTAGCGGCCGCTTCTAACGGGCAAAGATATTTAATTACAGAGGAAATTACAAAATCAGGATATACTAATTGGGATATAGATGCCGGTGAAAACGACATTATCCAATATAACGGCTCTGCATGGACCGTCGTATTTGATGCTAGTGCAAGTGCTAGTGATATCCATTATATAACTAATACATTTACAACCAAACAATTTAAATGGACCGGCAAAACTTGGATAAGTAGTTACGAAGGAGAATACAATCCAGGATTTTGGAGACTTAGTTTATAATGAACACAACGGCGGCAGGAGTTTTATTCCTTGCTAAAGACACAGGAAGATGTATGTTGCAATTAAGAGAAGGCAACAAACGATTTAATCACACTTGGGGTTTTTGGGGAGGTATAATTGAAAGTGGAGAAACACCCTATGAATGTATCCAAAGAGAACTTGAAGAAGAAATAGGGTTCGTTCCAGAACTGCAAAAATTAAATCCTTTAGACGTATATCAAAGCAAAGACAAAAAATTTTATTACTATAGTTTTGTATATGTAGTAGAACAAGAATTTCAACCACCAAAACTTAATGGAGAAAGTGCCGGGTATGCCTGGGTAAATATAGGACAATGGCCTAAACCATTACACAATGGTGCTAAAGTTACTTTATCTTATAATAGAGGCACAGAAAAACTACATACTATATTAAAAATACAATCTAAATAAATATAAGTATGAGCAAAGGCGAAATTATCGATTTTGTTGTTTTGCGGATAACCACAGAACTTGACAAGTTCCAACGAACTAAAACAATTCCACATACATTATTAGAAGGTGCATTAGAGTTGCAGGAGATTCGGGACGTCTATTATGATAAGTTACCAGCAAAATATCAAAAAATATTTAATAAAGTACTCAAAGAGTATCACCAGAATATTGGAGAAAATTTCGAATCTTTAAAATTAGCAATGAAAAAAGATTATGCTAGAGTAGTAAACAATATGTCTACTGAACATGAAAGTTTTAGATTTAAAGAAATAATGAATCTATATAGACCTGGTATGAATCCTGTAAGAGCGATGTATTATCAAACCAGAGAAGTTATAAGAAGATTTAATCCAGAACACCCTTTTCATTATTGGTTAGTAGATTTAGTAACTGATTTAGAATATAATAATATAATACTTGATGCTCTAGGCAAGGATGTAAGAAAATTAGAAAGAATTATAAAAAGATATTATTTTCCACTTATAGAACACGGTGACGGTGTTCCACTAGAATTATTTCATGCTAAACAACAACTAAAAGATTTTAGGCATTATTATATATTTTTTAGAGGATTAAAAAATTGGATGCCTGATGAGTAATCAGTAAATTTTTCTTATTTGATAATCAAAAGGTTCAACAGTTCTAATTTCAAATGCTCTACCTTCCATATCTTTTCCTTTAATATGTTTAGGTGTTTTCTTAGAAATTTTCTTTAAGAGATATCTTTTATGTGTTCTTGTAGTTGTAATATTGCCATCTCCGTCTCTAATAGAATCTTTTAAATACCAAACAGTTAATTCATATTCTTCATAATAAAACTTGAACCAAAGTTTTACTAATCCTTTCCATAATGCAATACTTAATTTTACAATAAGATTACCTACAACTTTTAACTTTTGCCATAACCATGCTAATGCTGATTTGCTTTTCTGTTTTATATTGTGTATAAAGTTTTTCATATTACTATTTAGTTGTTTTACGCATAACTCCGTCCCAATCACCTACTGGCATAGGTTGTTTGATTCTTTCTGCATAAAGATCTGCAAGTACATTATTCCAATTATGTTCTTTCATTACTTGTATTTGATGAGCACATTCTCCCCAATCTCTGTTTTGATATGAGTCTACCATTCTATTAATTACTCTTGATTGTTTAATGTCTGTAAGTATTGTATAAATTGTTACTGGTGCTGTTTGACCTTTTACTGCTATTTTATCTAATATTACTAAATTACTAGGCTTAATTATATGTTTAAGTGTATGCTCTGTAAACATAAAAAACACACCGTACTCTTTTGTTTGTGCTTCTAGTCTTGCCGCCAAGTTTACACTATCACCTAATACTGTATAATCAAATCGTTGGTTACTACCCATATTACCTACTACAGCATCACCTGTATTAATTCCTATACCAACACCTAACTCCATTAATCCATCTGCTTTTAATTCTTTATTAAGTTTTTTAAGTTCTACTTCCATTTCCATTGCAGTATCTATTGCCAATTGAGCATGATTATCTACATCAAGTGGGGCATTCCAAATCGCCATTAAGGCATCACCTATATACTTGTCTATTGTTCCCTCTTTACGCATAACTAAATCTGTCATTGGTGTCATATATCTGTTTATTAGTTTACCTAAACCTTGTGGGTCTGTTTTAAATTGCTCTGATATAGGTGTAAAGCCACGTATGTCTGAAAACAAATAAGTCATTGTTCTTGTATCTCCACCTAAACGTAATAGACTTGGATCTTTTTGTAACTTTTTAACCATTGCTGGAGCAAGGTAGTGTTCAAACTGTTTCTTAATTTGTTCACGTAATTTAAATTGTTTGTAGAAGTTATTAAATGCGGCCTGTGTAAAAACTAAAAATCCACTTAAAACAGGAAATGTTGCGTCTAATAAAACTAAACTGCTGGTATATTTGTAAACACTATAATATGCAATACCACCTAATATTGCTAAGGCCATAGGTGCTGTTAATAACAATGGTAATCTATATACTGCTAAAGCAACGAGAACCATAGTCAGTAACCCTACTAGAAGCTCTATGATAGCACTAAATTGACTTCTTGTTATATTACTTGCATCTACAAAGTTCTGTAACATATGAGCCTGTATATGCTGTGGATATAAATTACCACGTGGTGTTGGAACAGGATTTGCAATACCCTCTGCTGTAACACCTACTATTACAAATTTACCTGCTAAATCAGGTATGCTTTCTGCACCCTCATATTCTATTTCAGTAAATTTATTATTGAATCTTATATATGCAGTTCCGTCTGGTTGTGTAACAATAGGTTCAAATCCTTTAACTGTAACTTCTTGTATTCCTATTTCGCTTGTTTTAATCATGTAACTTTTGTTACCTGTTTTAACTCTTAACATTTCCACAGCAAAACTAGGATAAATTTTATCTTCAACAGTTATAGCAAGTGGGTATGTTCTTGTTTGATTATCTGGTTGTGGTGCTGATGCATTTACTCCCTTACCATTTGCAACAACCTCTAGCATAGGAATATTTGTTACTAGATTAGGCCATTTAAGTAAATAATCTTTTGCAGGTACAGGGCCTATTGTTCCTGTACCTATATGAGGCCCAGATGTTTTTATACCTTTTACACTAGGTGTTTGGCTAACAACATTGTAATTAACTGGATTCCTTCTTGCACCTGGCACATTAACTAAATTTTGTTGCATTATACTTGCAAAACTTTCATCTCCTTGGAATCTATCTTCTTCAGGAAACATAATAGTCCATCCTACTACACCACTATTTTTACTAGCAACATCTATAATTAATTGGGCATAGTATTGCCTAGGAAAAGGATATTGTCCGTATTTTGCTAAACTTTTTTCACCAATATTAATTAAAACAATGTCTTCACTTTGTACTACTTCATCTAATTGTTGGTAACTGTCAAAAACTTGACCACGTAAACTTTGTAAAGGCGTAGGATCAAATACCCTTAATGCGAGTAATAGTGCAATTGATACTGCGACTGCGTACCCGCTGTATAACCATTTCATATCAATATTTATCGTATTTTATTGCACTTTTGTTTAGCATCATTAAGTAAATAAAAATTATTTGATACTACTATGGTTTGCATAAAATTAGATCTATCTAATTCTTTGTGTCTTAAATCATAGAAATTATTTTTTCTTAGTAATGTTGGAACTAATATTATACCTTTTGTAAGTATTAGTTGTTGATATGATGGGCGAGCTGGTAGTAAAGGATTTATTTCTACAATACAGTCATATTTTACTGCTTCTGCAGTAGTATAGATATCTAATGCTTGTAATGTCCAAAAAAGTGTCCATTGAGATTGAGTGACACCCTCTTGTATATCAAATTTAGGCAATATACTAGGTAAAGGTTCGCACTCTGGTGGATTATTATCACAATAGTAAGGGTCTATTGGAATACTGTATGATAAATCGAGACTAATAACTTCCTCTGCCGTTAAAAACAGAGGAAGTATTAAAATTAGTGAAAGTAACTTATTCACAATCTTTAGGGTTCTTAGAGCAATATTCTTTAAGTTCTGCTTCTAAAAGTTTTTCTTTTAAAAGTTCTCTTAGAACTTTATTTTGTTTTAAAAGTTCTTTAATATCCTCGTCAGTCACCTGCTCATCCTCTTTTGAGGATTCTGATACACCTTCTTGCTTTTCGTTCTTCTTTAAAAACTTGAAGGGTTCAAAGAATGAGCTAGTTACTTTTTTGTCTCTTCTTTAGGTTCTTCTTTTGCTTCTTCTTGATCTTGTAAAGCATCTGTTTGACTATCAATCTCTGATGAAACAACTTCAACTAATCCAGCACCAGTTTCAGTTGCTGTTTGGACTAATCCAACTCCAACTTCTGCACCAGTTTGGACTATGCTACCAACATCGTTTGCCACTGAGCCTACAATATTACTTGCAGTACCAGTTACAGTATCGACTGTGTTAGTTGCTAATTCTTTACCACCATCGATTACGGTACCAACTGTAGCACAACCTTGTGTAAAGATTACAAAGAATAAACCTAAGAACATATTTTTAATATTGTTCATTTTCTTCTCCTTATATATAAGTGTTATAAAACCATCTGTTATTATAACATAAATTATTTATCATAAATTTAGATACGATATTGGTGTTGCGGTTCAGAACCTAAACTATGAAGATCTGCATACCATAATTCATCTAGTAAAAGTTGTTTAGTACTTTCGTTCTCTGTAGAACTTATCAACATAATTAAATTGTCTCTATTTGCTTGTTCTATTTGATACGTTAATTCTATCCATTTGTATAATACTAAAAACATTGTTACAGATGCTACAAACGTAAAAACTATTTTTGGGAAAAAATAAGTAAAGGCAAATAAGTGTACACCTAATAAACTATAAGTGTAAATTTTTAAACTAGTAGTATATTCTGATATCATAATCTAAATCTAGTGGACTTTCCATTGTGTACAAATATGCCGCCATTGGTGTTGTTGTAGTATAAGGGTCAAAAGCACACATCATTCTTTCTATTTCGTATTCTGTATAGCCTGACTCTCTGTAAATTTTTTCCATTAATAAGAATATTAAAAAGAACATAACAAATGGCAAACAAAACAATGTAATTATACACATAGTTAAGGGAAATAAAATGAATAAAATACTTAATTGGGAACCTGCTATTGCTAAACAATAGAGTCTTAAACTATCAGTGTACTTACTGATCATCTAATTCTTCTTTAATTAGAAATCTTATATATTCATCTGCATTTGTTAAATTGTAATCAGAAACTATTGCAAAAATTAATGTTATAAAGACTAGTGTCATTACAACTGACAAATATAAATTTATTCCGGCTGTTATCTTCAGCCACTTGATCATATGTTTCATAGTTATTCTTTATAATAGCAGAAAAAATGAGGAATGTCAACCGATTATGTAAACTTTTTTTGTATCCACTTAAAACCTGCGTATATAGTTAAACCATATACTGCAAATATTGTTAGAGGTATTGCCAGATAGGCAATAGTCCAAAAGTCTGCAAATAATAATGCTGTTGTAAAGTCTAATACTGCTTCAGCATCTCCCATGGGTTCAAGTTGTAATGTTTCTGTACTGTATTCCATGTCATATGGTTCCAGCATTTCATTAAAACTTTCTTCTGTTACGCATACCATACCGTCAGGACATTCAAATCCTCCTAATTCATATGGTAGTGGGTTTCCTAAATCGTCTAAACTTTGCATTTTAATCCTGTGTTACTGAAATACTACATCCACCTATAGTTGCACAGGTTTGTGTTAATGTATATGTTTGTCCTACAGAGTTATGTGCTTGATTTAAATATAAATCTGTTCCATAAGTTCCATATAAATTAATAGTTGCCGTATGAGCACCATTTTTTCTTTGTTTTATCCAAACATCATTATTATCATTGTAGATATTTAAGTTTAATGTTTTGTTTCCATTTTGTAATTGTCCAGCATAAACTTCGTTACTATCTCCAAATATGTTTACATACATATTGTGAGTTATACTGGCACTATCTTGTTTTTGTCCTGCTTTGAAATCGTTGTTGTCGCCGTGTATATCTACTCTTACTAAATTACCACCTGGTTCTGTGTAATCATACGACCATGAAGTATTTCCGTTGTTGGAGTTTTTATCTAAAAACCATCCTTGGCCAATCTCTACATCATTATTATCGCCTTCTACATGAAATTCTATTTTATTTTCGTTACAACTTACCGAACTACATTTTTGCCATAATTTTAATGTGTTACTATCGCCGTCTATGTCTCCACCTTGGTCGTGTCCTGCTCCCCACACACTAGAATAACCAATGTATTGATTATTACCTTCTTGTAGTATTGCTAATTCGTTTGACTGGCCATCAAGACTAAAGTTTATTTCATTGTCAAATCCGTCTTGTATTGCTCTAAAAATATTATTAGAAGAGTCTGATTTAATTATACCTAAATCTATGTCAACGATATTATCATAACCTTCTTGAATGGCTTCTATAATTACATCATCACCTGCTTGTTCGATTGTTACCTCTTGATCATCTGCTTTTGCATCTATAGATAGTAATAACATCATACCCAATAGAAAATATCCCATTACTAATAATGGTGTATCCTTGGGTTCCATTTCTCTTAATCTTTTATCTATATCCTTCATATTACTATTTATTCCTGTGTGATACTTATGAATATACCTTCACAGTCATTAAGGCACATTATAGTATCTCCTAAATCTTTATCACTTATTTCTATTTGTCCTGATTGTCCTCTTTTTATTTTTAAACTAACATAGTTAGTACCTTGTCTTAAAAAGAATACTCTGCCATCTAAATCAGGTATAATATTAAACTGGTTATCTGGTTGTAATCCAAATGCTCTATCTACTAGTCTATCTCCCGAAGTAGCCTCTTCTCGGCCTTCCAAAGCATCTGCTTCTTCTATAATTTCTAATAAATCTCTTAAGAAGTCAACATCTAAAAAATTTATATCTAATTCTGTGAATTGTAATTCTCTTTCGGCTTCTGCTTGTAAATCTT
>Ga0163111_10002277_pt1 | contig 12118 bp, 5 predicted proteins | sample CRUFie1St18metaG_FD_109645 | JGI IMG/M metagenome (GOLD analysis project Ga0163111, IMG submission 109645) | Marine microbial communities from the Costa Rica Dome - CRUD Field 142mm St18 metaG | ecosystem: Environmental > Aquatic > Marine > Oceanic > Photic zone | place: Costa Rica: the Eastern... | reverse complement strand
TTTCCAAGCGTATCTGCTAAATCTGCGTTGTGAATCAATGTCATAGATTCTTCGCTAAATGGAATATCGGATCCGTAAATGCCGTTTCGCATGAGTGCGTAACGAAACGTATCCGGAGAACACCTTTTCAAAACATCCAATGGATCGACGACGTTGCCGATAGATTTGGACATTTTTTGTCCATCCGCGGCGGTAACAAAACCATGCGCGAAGACAGATTTTGGTAAAGGAACGTTGCAACTCATCAACATACATGGCCAAATGACGCAGTGGAACCAGATGATATCTTTTCCTATGATGTGCACATTCGCAGGCCAAAACTTTGCGTAATTTTCTCCATTCGGGAAATCGCAGCCGGTTAAATAGTTTGTCAAAGCATCGAACCAGACATACAAGACGTGTTTACTGTTTCCAGGGACGGGAATTCCCCAATCAAACGTCGTTCGTGAGACGCTTAGATCTCTCAACTCGTCGTTTTTCAATCGGTACAAAATTTCCCTTCTTCGGCCTTCTGGTTGAATAAACTCTGGGTGCTTTTCAATGTGTTCGATCAACCGCACTTGGTATTTCGATTGGCGAAAGAAGAAAGACTCCTCTTCCATTTGTTTCAAAGGTTTTCCTGAAACTGGGTCTTTATAGTCCATATCTTTCGCTTCGGTTTCAGTCACAAACGTTTCTTCGCGAACATTGTACCACCCCGAGTACGTATCTAAATAAATATCGCCATTTTTTTCACTTCGTTCGAAGAGTTCCCGACAGCACTGTTTGTGCTTCTCCGAGGTTGTTCTGTTGTAAACATCGTTTTCTACTCGTAACATTTTGTTTAAATCTTGAAACATTTTCACGTGTTTATCGCACAATTCAATCGGTTCGCACTCCGCGGCAACCGCAGCGTCAGAAATCTTTTGCCCATGCTCATCTGCGCCGGTTTGGAACAACGTCGGTCTACCGTATGCACGGTGGTATCTCGCAATGACATCCGCACTTAACCCTTCGTACGCATGTCCCATATGCGGAGCACCGTTCGCGTAATTGATCGCCGTTGTCAGCGAAAATGAGTCTTTCGATGGATCTTTGGGAGGGTTACTCGCGTTTTTCAAATCCAAAACGTTTTGTGCCTCTTGTGCAGCGAAGAGAAAGGCTATTGATGGAGTCGTTTTCGCTTTTTTCACTGCTTTTTGCACGAAAGGTTGTTTCGAAAACGCTTTGAACCACGCATAAACGCTGTCAAACTGAGGCGTTGGTGAAGTGCTTGAAGTCTTTCCAAACATCTCTGACCCATTTGCGAATACGGGATATGTGCTCGAGAAGAATGCTATTTCACTATTGCTTGGCGTAGCAGATGTAGACGAGGCGAAAATACCCGGGACTACACCTTTCAACTTTTTTTCGTTCTTTGATAAATATTCCATCAACGCGTCTAAACTCTTTTCCGCGCAGCACATGCCAACAGTTACTCCGAGCTCGCGTTCGTCCAAGTCTCTGAAGTTGATGAAAGAATTATCACCCTCATCTCGAACACACATTAAAGCGCTATTCATGGACGTGCCTTTTACAGCCTCTTCTCCTGATAAAGACGCTATAAACAACGTCGCGGATAAACTGGTCGTCTTATGTAACACTGCTCCGGTATTCCTTGCCACATTTCTCGATGAACTCGAAGAAGAATGGTCGGCACAACTGGCGGCTTTCCACGGGTCGAAATCGATTGCGTTTATTTTGTTTCCATCGAGTTCCGCCGCGATGTACACGCGCAACGGTTTCGAGTCACCGGATCGGTAGATTAACTTCAGCGAAGACTCGCGCATGTGTGCTCGCGATTTTTTTTATTGGTTTATTTTCGACGGACGGACACAACGTGTGTGTTCGTGGTGGGTAACGTGTCAATAAATGATGCGAAGAAGAAAAGGATGGAGAGTTTCTTTCCAAAAGACAAAATCGACAAAAAAAAGAGAAGAAGAAGAAGAAGAAAAAGAAAAGAAACCGTCGTCGTTATGTTCGGTCGACGACGAACGTGCGCGCGAGTCGTGAACATCGCGACGAACGCGACGCGGCGGCGAGAGTCAGGACTTGGAGGCGATGTCCTGAACGAGTGTGGACGTGTTCCCTCTTCTTCTTCTTCTTCTTCTTCTTTCTCGATGCTTTTCAGACGAAGCATTGGAATTCACCAACAATATCAACAACAACAACACAATCAGTTTGAAACGTTCGTCGGTGGCAATCGCGCGCGAGTGCTCCCAGCGCACCAACTGACCATGGCAGTAAAAACGAACCCACTGCTATACAGACAGTTAATTCGAAAAGTATGCCCAGGAATACCGTTGTCGAAACCAGGGGAAAGGCAAACGGTTGCTTTGGAAGATTTCATGAAAGACTTTCAGGTGTTGAATGTGCACAGAGGAGTGACGGGAGGGAATTCATCGTCATCATCCGCGGCGAGAGGTGGAGATAGGACAGATTTGTTGGTGTTTAATAAAAGCGCAAAGTTGAAAGGAGTGAGGAAAAACACAACGAAGTTCTTTATGCCATTTATGTTGGAGGAGAAGGAGTCGACGTCTGCAGCAGCGTCGGCGGTGGCGGCGGAGAATAGTTCTTCGAGAACCATCGGAGCTGAAGGTTTTAACAATACGAATACTAGCATCATTAATAACAGTGGAAATGGAGGTAACGATAGTCGAGGAGGAGGAAACAGAGAAGGAGGCGAACGGCATCATCATCGCGAAACTATGTGGCAAAAATACCGCTTCTATGCTTTTGCGCTCGGCTGCGCGTTGAGTTTTTACATCTACCGAGAAGGCGTCAAAGAGACAGAAAATCTAAAGAAGCAAAACTATACGACGGAGAAAGATTACGAGATTGAAAATTGGTCCGGGACCAAGAAAGTTGTCGTAGACACGTTCGCGCAACCCGAAACGACGGAAGCTTTAGAGGCGATTATACGACACGCGAGTTTGCGAGGGAAGAAAATACGACCGGTTGGTGCGGCTTTATCACCAAACGGAGTGGCATTTGAAAAAGAAGGCATGGTATCATTGGCGTTGTTAGATAAGGTTTTGCACGTGGATGTAGAAAAGAAACAGGTCACAGTGCAACCTGGAGCGCGAGTGTCTGATGTCACGGAAGCGTTACGAAAATATAATTTGACGTTGCAAAACTACGCGAGCATTCGCGAACAGCAAATTGGCGGGTTCACGCAAGTCGGTGCGCACGGTACCGGGGCAAAAATTCCTCCAGTAGACGCAACCGTAGTTAGAATGAAATTAATAACGCCAGCGAGAGGAGTGATTGAACTTGGTATGAAAGAAGGCGAAGAGAACAAAAATGTCATCGATCCAATGTTTGAAGCCACGAAAGTTGGTTTGGGTTCGTTAGGGGTCGCCTCGGAAATCACGTTACAGTGCGTCGACGCCTACCGATTGAAAGAAGATACGTTTACAACTACTCCAGAGCTTATCGAAAAGAACCACGAGAAGTGGATTCGAAAGTATAAACACGTCCGGTACATGTGGATTCCGCACACGGATTGTGTTGTTGTGGTTGGATCAAATCCAATTGACGCGAAGAAGAAAAGTATTCTGGGTCTAGACTCTGTATTTTCCTATTTGACAACGCCAAACGAACGCAAACAGAACAAATATCGGACCAAACCAATGATTGATTTGTTGAAAAAGTATGATAAAGAGTCCGCAAAGAAAGCCGAACGCGAAAACGCCGGCTTTGGCGAACTTCGAGATTTGCTTTTGCGCATTGATCCGCTCAACGTGGACCACGTTAAAAAAGTAAATGCAGCAGAAGCGGAATTCTGGAAGCGCTCGCACGGCACACGCGTGGATTGGAGCGACCAAATTCTTGGTTTTGATTGCGGAGGACAGCAACATGTGTTAGAGGTTGCATTTCCGTGCGGAACTTTAGAAGAAATGGATGAAAAAGCGACAATGTCGGCGAATGTTGGTGTTCCTCCTTCTCTTCGAAAAGATTTACGTTTCATGCGTGATTTACGCAAAATGATCGAGGAAAACAACATCCCGGCTCACGCACCGATCGAGCAACGATGGACGAGTGGCAGTTCGAGTATAATGTCGCCTTCACATGGCGAAAAACACTCTTTACACTCCTGGGTTGGGATCATCATGTACTTGCCGACGCAAGTCGAAGCCGAACGAGAGGAAATAACTGCGCGCTTCACAGAATACGGTGAACAAATGCGCGACACTTTAGGCGACAAGTATTTACTCAAAACGCATTGGGCAAAAATTGAACTGGAGGGAAACCTCGAACGGAGAAAAAAACAAGTCGAACGATTGAAAACCGCTTACGGTCAAGAAAACTTTCGAGTATTTCGAGACCTTCGCAGAAAATTTGATCCGAAAGGCGTTTTGATGAACGAATTAATCGAAGGGTTGTTTGAATCCGAATGATGTGTTTGTTCACGAGTGCTCGAAATCACGATAGGAAGTAGTGGAAAATGTAGAAAGACTGTAGCGTTCGAGTAGATTTATGTAACATAAAGAACGTGTGTAATTATTATCGAAGAGTTACTTTTTCGTACTATGATCCCAAGCCAAGCGCCATGGCGACTTCTATTCTCGACCGGCACTTCGTGCCGTCAGAACGAAAGTACATTTTGTATGACTTCTTTTTTCCATTCTTTAGGGGATGTTTCCTCGTATATTTCTTTATCACCCATTCTTCTTTTTTTACCATGTAACCCTTTCCACCGACTCCTACGATGTACTCTCTCAGTCCCTTCAACTCCTCTGGTATGTCTTCGACCATCCATTCATTACTTTCCGGAAATGAATGTTTCTTCTTATCGTTTTCGTGTTCTTGTCCTCGTTTCTGATCAATCTTTGGCTTCTTTATCTTGGCATTTTTCGTGCCATTTTTCGTTGATGCGTAGCCTTTCTTCTCACGTTGTTTTTGTTGCTGCGGCTGCTCTATTTGCTTCTGTTTTAGCTTTGCGAGACTCTTTCTCTCCTTCTCTCTCTGTATCCTCTTCTTCTCCATCCAAGCTCTCTTCTCGTCCGCATACGTTTCTCTTTCCACTTTTCTGCGCACGTTTTGAAACGTCAGCACGTTTTCGTTGACTAATTTTATCATCCCCTGTTCGTCGGAAACGTTCACCGATTTGCGGTCGAACCAATCTCTCATTCCTTCTTCTTCGAGCAAAACTTTGAGTTCGCGTGCGTTTGCTTGAGGATGTCCTTTATTCTCGCTATTCTTATTTGACGAGGAAGAAGATAGTATTAATTCGCTCAAGAACTTCAGCACAACGTCTGGTTTCTTCCCTTTAAACTTCTCCAACGACTCTTGCGTGTCGGACAACTCTCGTGCATTCTTCCTCGTTCGCGATTCCATCGATAGTATCGCCCGTTCGATCTCTTTTTTCGTTCGTTTGCGCTTTTGTTTGCTTTCGTCGTGTTCTAACCACCGCTCGAAATCAAAGGCATCATTCACCGAGAGAGGCGTGTTGTTCTCGTTTTCGTCGTTGACGTCGCGTCTTTCTTCGTCCAATTCTTCATCCATCCTCGTTGTCGCCGTCGTCGCCGTCATCCCTCTCTTCCCCTCCACCTCTATCGATTCCTCTCCTCGTGACATCATCATCCACTCATCTTGCACTCACTTGTTGACTCGATTTCTTTCATTGGTTTCGGTGCCTTTTCTTTTTTTTTGAAGAAATTTCTTCTTCTTCTTCTTCTTCTTTTTCTTCACCCCGTCCCGTGCAAAAATGTATATTTATTGTTTCGGCATTTGTATACGCGCGCGAGACGTAAAACGAAAGGCGAACTGAAAAAGAAAAAGATGGCTTCGAGCGCGCGCGCTTTTCTCGCGCACTCCATCTCTTTAACGTCTTCTTCTTTCTCCTCCGTGAACGTCTCGAAACAAACGTCGTCAAAGACGAAGAATTTTGGAGGAAAAGGAGTAATCGTATCTGGTGGTAAAAATGACGGCGATCGATGCACCCAAAAAAAGCACGCGAACAACACCAAAAGACGATATGTTTTGACCTCAACGCTCGCCGCGCTCACGGCTGGGATACATTTGAACACTCGAAAAGACGTTGCCTACGCCAAATTTGCCCCGGGCGACGACGACGACGACTGGATCGTCAACCCGAAACGAATTAAAGTGGAAAACGAACCGGATGGATATAAACCAAACGAATACTGGACGGAGGCAAAGAAAGACGTGGAGATTGCGAATCCCCCTCCTGAACCGTTGAGAGATCCGAAAGAAGTGTTTCGAAGCACAAGCGATAGTAGTACTAGTAGTAACGATGAACAACAAGAAGAAGAGAGTGTGATTGAAATAGACATCGATTTGGTCGAGCCGGGATATATCCCGACTTCGCAAGAAGAAGTGGACGAGAAGACGTTGAAACAAGCGGTGAATAATGCCAGGATTCAACAGTACAACAACGCGCCGGATGATTTCCCAACATTTGTCAGAGATTCGTACGATGTGCAAGTGGTCACGCCGAGAGGGTATGATAAAACAGAGGACGGTTTAATGTATTACGATTTCGCAAAAGGAAGTGGAAAATTGCCGGGGAAGGATCAAGAGGTGACGTTTCATTACGTGGCATATAACGAGAACGGTGGTGTTATCGATTCTACATATAGGAAAAATACGCCAGCGAAAGCTCGATTAGGTATGAAAGGGATGATTCCCGGGTTTGAAGAAGGATTAAGCACGATGAAACCGGGAGGGAAGAGACGGATTATCGTACCGCCGGAATTGGGACCGCCGGTTGGTCCGGCGACGTTTTTCTCATCGAAACAGTGGGAGGTGTTTGACATCGAGTTGCTCGATTCCAAGAGCTGTAGTCGAGAGGGAGGATTGCCAGGCGGGTTCGGTTCCTCCATTGTGTGCAATTAGATAAGGATATATTGATTTGTTTGTAAAAAAAATCGCCTATAAGTATTATTAGTTTCACGTATTGTTGATGGGCTCTATGGGTGAATCTGAAGTAAATTTTTGTATAAATCTACTACGCTATGGTCCTTTTCTACTTCTTACCGCCAAAGAAACTCCTCTTCTTTGTAAGCTCTGGTGTGGTCTTTTCCGTCACTTCTTTCTTTAGGAAGCGTTCGCCGAATTTCAGACGCTCTTTGTAATCGTGTTTCCAGTGATCGAAGCGAGATTGCAAAATTTTGAACTCTTTCTGCACGTCCATGGTGTCTACGGTGATTTCACCCGTTGCAACTTCCCGGATGAAATCAACGTCGTCGTCCAAAACGCGCGACATAGAGTTAAATTCTACTTTCATACCATCCAAGAATTGAATGACCTTCGAGGCTTGACCGGATGGGACTTTGTTCGTGTGCGCTGAAGGTTTATCCACGCTCGATGGGCCTTCTTTGTCTATCGGCGTCGAAATAGACGGCGAACTCTGTTGATTTTGCTCCTTTTGCGTCATCGCCGTGACTAGCGCGTCATCCGCAGATATAAGTTGCTCCTTCAGCCCCTCCATTTGCTTCATGAGTACCATCTTTTCTTGTCTTTCCGATTCCACAGATGCTCGCAATGCTTCATTTTCAGCTTTAAGAGCCTTGACGAACGGATTATTCAACACGTCCACGTCCTCGGATAATGACGCTGCAGATGAAGTGTCACGATTGAGAGTAGATTCAGGAGAATCTTTTTGTTTGAAAATGGCAGTGTCAGCATCAGCTTCTGTTCTTGCCTTTGCTTTAGCTTCTTCTCTCTTACGCGCCGCGGCAGCTTCCATTTCCGCTTCTTTTTGAAGACGCTCCCTCTCCTCTTTTTCTCTCTTTTCTTCCTCCAAACGCATCTCGAGTTCGCGTCGCTCGCGTTCCGCGACGCGCAACTGAACCCTCGCGTTGAAAGCTTTCCTTTTCGCTGCCATTTGTATCTTAAGTGCAGCTCTGTTTCGATCCCTTAATGTGACGTACTCTTTGCGCTGTTTCATTCCTTTCCAGCTCGCTTGCGCGGTAATCGTCGCGGAACGGATGCGTTGGTACTCTTTACGTTGCTTGAAACCTTTGTACGTGGCTTGAATAATCTTCGAATAGTAAATCGCGTTTGATCGCGCATCTTCCAAGGCGCCCAATACACCTTGCTTGAAGAAAATTTTCGTGGAGCCAAACTTGACGTGCTCCTCGGCGTCGACGGAGAAATGCTCCAAAATCATTCTCGTCGCATTTTGACTATCCACTCCGGAGGATTCAATGACATCTTTACCAACCAAGAAACCGAATCTGTGCACAAAATCTTCGTATAGCGAACGTGTCGGGTAGCCTGCTTGGGCAATTCGAGTCGCCTCCAAAATACCAGCGCACGCACATTGATGCAAAATGAGTTTTTGATTGGTTTCGGTTGGAACGAGCGAAGCGTTTGGCTTTACGCATCGAATAAAGTGTGGTTCGCACGAGTTTAACTTTTGAAGCAGTCCATTCAACTGGTTGCGAAATTTTGTGCAGACGGTAGATTTTTCTTTGGCTGATTTTGAGGCTTTCGTGACCATCGTTTCCATGGCGCGTTTGCGCAACGCTTCGCCGATGTTCATCTTCATGAACTCGAAAGTGTTATCAGTATACAAAGCCGTCGCCAAATCTAACGGTAACGCATCTCTATTCTTTTCCAGAAAGCCTGTGCACTCGTACGTAGCACTCCCGGCGTAGTGCACGATATCAAACGAAGTCTCGGACGTTCCTTTTTTTCTCATGCACGAAAACTTTTCCATATCGGAAAGCTCGCTGACAATTTTCGCGTGGTACGTTTCGTCCGTCGCACCTGGGAAACTGACTTGATCGTCTAAAAGCGCAAACAATCCCATTGGTTTATTTTCAATCACTTCAAGCGTGGAAGAGTTATCTACGAACTCAATTCTCGACCATTCGATGTTCTCCATCTCGTAATCTTTCTGTTCCACCACGAATAAATGATGATTGAACATCTTCTGCATGGATTCGTTGGCGTAGTTTATGCACAACTGTTCGAATGTGTTGTGTTGGAAACTCTCAAAGCCGTAAATATCTAAAATGTTCAAAGAAACTAAATCTTCGTCGTCCCTTTGCACAGAACCGTCGCGTGCGAAGGATTCGTTGATTTTACTAACCAAATAATGGAACAGCGCTTCGAACATAGCTTTTGCCAATGCGTCACGCGCATCGTTCGCTTGCGTCATTGTCAGATCGGTTTCTATTTTCTCACCACCGGCAGAAATAATGCGCTTAATCAATAGCCGCTCTAAAGCCACGACATCGACACCTAATAACTCGCTTGTGCATTTCAAAGCGTCTTCCGTCTTGATCATTGCGGCGTCGTGCCCAGATTCGTTCAAGGTGTCAAACTCAACGTTGCCGAGATGTAACACCGAAGCGAGCGTTCGATAAATGTCGTCGATGGTTTTATCCGTAATGCCAATCGCCCGCAACGCCTCTTTAGTCTCTTTGTGTTTGCTCTCGTCGTCTATTTCCGTACTTTTTTCGCTTTGGACGCCGAAACCGCCTAAATAGTTGAATCCATCTTTCACATCGTCTAAGAACCATTTCTTCCTCTCTTCTTTCGACGCCCCGGCCAAGAGTTGATAAAACACATGGAACGATCGTTCTCTTTTCGAATGGTGTACGACTCGAGACTTTTCCAATAGATATGTCTCAATCATTGCCTGTGCTAACTTTCCGTTGGACTTTTTATCAAACTTAATGTCGATCAATTTACCAAATCGCGAAGAGTTCAAGTTCCTCGCAGTTTTTGCATTCCCAAACGCTTCTAGAATTGGGTTTGTCATCAACAGATCTCTCGAAACCGCGTTGAACATGTCGTTATTGTGATTTTCTTCGTCTTCGCCGCTGTTACTGTTGCTGCTATTATGAGACGTCGTTGCGGCTAAAAACTTCATGATAAACTTGGTCGTTTCGGTTTTCCCAGACCCGGATTCACCCGAAATCACAATCGCTTGGTCCATTTGACTCTCCATCATCTGTTCGAATGCGTTCGAGGCGACTTGGAAACAATGCGGAGGTAAATCTTTCACCGAGGAAGATGATACTTCCCTATTCGAAGACGTCGTCGCCGAGGACGATGACGCCTTCACCCCGCTCGCCATGTTCCTTGGCGAGTATAAGTTCATCACTTCCTGGCCGTATTTACCCAACAACGGCTCGCACGGGTTCAATGCGATAAGAATAGGCCCAGCCTTAGAATATATTTCTCTCGTCGCCGTCGAGGACTTCTTAACATTCTTTGTGTTTTTCATGAACCGTTCCTCTAAAAAATGAACAATCGATGGTGGGTTCAAGTTGGTCAGTCTTGAGACGTCCGACAGTGACTCGATCAAGTTGGCCGGATTACCTGCGAAAAGTCGCTTATACGAGACGGCTTTTACCAAAGTCGTCGTCGTTTCGCTGTCGGAAACGAACGCGTTTACATCCATGCATTCCCCCTGCGAGTCGTTTTTTGCGACCGTGCCTCGTAAGAAAACCAATCCGCTTTCTCCATCTTCTTCGAACGAATCGTCGTTGTTTTGACGAGACGTCTCGTCGGTCGTCGCGTCTCCTATTCCCGATATCGACGAACCGCTGTTTTTATTCTTTTCTTTCAGAGCGCTCAACGCGTCTTTCCCGATGGGTTTCTCCGGACACGTGGATAATCGACAATCGATATAGATTGGCGCGTTGATTACCAACGATGAGAGAATCGCCGGGTTATTGAAGTTTTCGGTAGCCGCCGCACTCATATTGGACTCTACGAAAAGTAAAGCCGTGTCGTCGCGTACGGAAAAATGGGCACACGACAAGGGCAGCTGAAGGGACAAAACGTGGACATTTTTTTCTTTTCTTTTCTTTTCTTTTTTGGGTGGGACGAAATTTTAACTGGACGACGGGGTGACGTGGGAATCCCGAACTCATTGACTTCATCGAGTCCTCCCAAATTAGGGTACAGAGAAAAACAAGTTTCCGAGTTGCTTTACAAAAAGAAAGAGGAGTTGTGCTCCTAAAAAGGCGCCGAGCTGAAAGAGAACACGAAGGATGTCTTTCGGTCTCGACGCGTACGACTCTTCCTCGGACGAGAGGGAGGAAGACGATAATGGGAGAAACAACAACGCACAGGATGACGACGGAAACGTAAAGAGTACGGCCAACAAGAAACGACGGCGAGAAGAAGAAGAGGAAGAAATCCGAAAAGAAGAAGAAAATGCACCAGTACTTTTCGAAACGCGTTTGCCACCACCTTCATCGTCCGCAATGAAAACTACCGAGGAACGGGAAGAGCTCAGAAAAAGAGTCGCGCGAAAACGGTTCTTGAATAAACAGCAGAAAAAGTTAATGACGAAGAGTAAAGGCGGAGGAAGAGACGTCGAGGATGAGGAAAACGACGATTTGATGGAAGACGAAGAAGAGAGGAGAAGAAGAGACGTTTTAGCAAATGCGAAGAGAAACGGAAGCGGATCTGGGTTAGGTATGTTCTTACCAAAACCAGCGATTGTAGATGCGTTTAACATCAGGGGTGATTTTCACGAGGGTGGAGGCTTTGGTAGTGGAGGAGGAACGCGCATAGACTTATCTAGTGGAACGGCAACAAAAAGCGTCCCCATAAAAACACAAGAACGAGAACAAAACGAAAAAGGAGCTGCGGCAGTGGCATCTACGACGATTCATCCTTCGCAGTTATACGAAGTAGATGACGACGGGAACTACATTCACCAGGAGCTGATTGGCTCTATGCAGCAGCAGCAGCAGCAGCAACAACAACAACAACAACAACAGTCGGCAGGAGGAAACGAACAGGAGAAAACTTCCAATAACACCATGAGTTTAGAAGACATGCTTGTGAAGTCCAACAAAATGGTTGAAATCACTGAAAAAGACATACGAGGCTCTTACAATCCGTTATTAGCGAATGAGTACGCGATTCAAAATACGAACGATATGGGTGGCTCTTTAGGTAAAGTCTCCGGAACGGCTCGAGCGAAGAATCAAGTGACTTCATTAGTGCACGACGCGAGACAAGCGGAATTGAAACTAGCGCAACAACAAGGCATGCGCCACCGAACGATGGCAAAATCAAAGTATGGATGGTAAAATGTACATGGTAGAAATAGTTTAAATTAGTGGTAGATGTATAGTATTGTACATCATTGCAAAGAGCA
>Ga0163111_10002275_pt1 | contig 12126 bp, 7 predicted proteins | sample CRUFie1St18metaG_FD_109645 | JGI IMG/M metagenome (GOLD analysis project Ga0163111, IMG submission 109645) | Marine microbial communities from the Costa Rica Dome - CRUD Field 142mm St18 metaG | ecosystem: Environmental > Aquatic > Marine > Oceanic > Photic zone | place: Costa Rica: the Eastern... | reverse complement strand
CTTCAAGAGTTTTGTATGTAAGAATATCACCTGGATAATTCAAACCAGCTTGTGTATCACCTGATTCAACAAGTTTTGACCAAAAAGCATATGGTCTACCATCACTATAAAATGTTTCATTACCTGGATAATTGTTTACTGTAGAACTATGTGGTGTGTTACACTCAAATAATCCGCCATAGTAGTAAACCAAGTCGCCTTTGTTATATGAAATATTAGCTGAAGACCAATTGTTTGCCCATCTATCTCCAGGAACAATTAGTTCCCATTTGGATGTATCTGTGTAATCTGTAAGCACAGCATCTGAACTGTCGTCTGAGCGTCTTATAGTGATTAACGATTTGTATAATTCTCCGCCTCTTCTTACTAAATCGCCTGGCGCATAATCGTTGTCTATATTCCAATCACCTCTAAAGTTATAAGAATATAACATTTTAATAAAATAAATTACACTGTCAAATCCTGTGTCTGTTGGATATATTCCTCTAATTGGCCTTGTTACATAATATAGATCACCACCATATCTTACTATGTCACCTGTTGCATAATCTGTATTAGTGCTGAATTCTTGAACTTCATTGTAACCAGGTAGTTCTACATCAAAAAAGTTTTGTTCAAAATATTGTGTACTTACATGTGTTTTATTAACTTTAAAAATAGAACCGCCAAATTTTACATAATCATTTTTTCTATATAATGTTGCAGTTGTCCAATACCCATTATAATATGCAGCTGAATTTAAAACTGTCCAGTTTGCAATATCATCTTCTAAATATGTTTGTGAAGTATGTGCAGTAATACATTTGTAAGAAATACCATTATATGTTACAACTGCACCTTGTCCATATCCTGTTGCTGATGCCCAAGCACCTTGATGTTCAATGTTTAGTGCAATTACGCTCCAGTCTGCTGAATTATTTTCAAAAGTTGTAGATAAGTGTCCTTTAATACATACGTGAATACTACCGTCAAATGTAACTATATCACCTTCTTGATATTGTATAGCAGTAGCCCAAGTTCCTACAAACTTGCGACCATCCATCATTAGCACCCATTTTGGTTGGGGTTGCGGTGGATCACTTCCAGGTACAGTAGCAAGTAAGTCAGTGTTAAAGTCTGCATTTGCTGTGTGCGTAATTAAACACACATAAGTTTTACCACCAACATTTACAACATCGTCACGGTTATAAGTGGCAGAGGTAGTCCATACACCTTTCCAATTATACTTAAACCGTTCTAATTTAAATTCAGCCATTCATATCTCCTAGTATCCCGGACTTGATATATTTTCTGGATATGTATATTTTTCACTTACACGTAATACAAGATAACCATCATCATCTACATAATATAATAGTCCTCTATCATCCCATCTAAATTGTTGATATCTCAAGTTTTCATATACAATATCATGAGTTTCATTTATTCCATCTAAAAAGTCAATACCTTCTTCAAAGTCTGGATAGTTCTGTGCCGCATCGCCTAATTCGTTAATTGTTAAAGCATCTTCTCCACCTTTAAGTTGATCCGAGCTTACTAAAAATAATTCGCCGTCATCATTTCTTCTAATTCCATAAAAATATCTTTTTATAAAACTGTTGATAACATCAGTTGGTCCTGTACCTATATAATAACTCATTATGTTGTCTCCACAAAGCTAACAATACAATCTACTGAATCGTCTGCACTTGATTGTACTTTCAATGCATTGTTAGTACCTAATACTAATTTTTCTCCTGTTGACACTGCTCTCAAACTAGAACCTGCTGGTAATAATGTATCTTTCAAATAAAATCCTGTAACTGAAGTGTCATCTTGTAGTAATACACTTACATACAGAAATCCATCTGTTAAGTTTGTTATACTTAGTCCTAGCACGGTTTGTCTCTTACTAGGGTCGGTTTCTGTGACAGTAACCGGAACTGTGCCAATGCTTTTAATAACTTTATTTTTTACTTGTACTGCCATTTTCTATCCTGCTATCAATGCCATTTCAATTGCTAATTCTTTTGCTTGTCCAAAGTTAACACCGCCTGAACTACCTGCAACACTAGTCCAACTTGTTCCATCATATAATTCAACTCTTTCATCATCAGTGTTATACCTTATCATTCCTTGTGCTACAGATCCTCTAGCACTTGAGTTTCCTACAGGTAATACTACCCCGTAAGTACCGCTAAATTGCACATATCCTGTACCTGAATTTTCAAAAACACTAACTTCATCAGCTACAGTATTTGTAATTGTGCTACCACTTACTCCAAAATTCTCAAACTTTACTTGTCCAGTTCCTTGTGCAGAAAATTGAAGATCTGTATTACTTGTAGTAGTACTTATCACATTTCCGTTAATATTAATATCATCTACTTGTACTTCTGGCACAACAAATTTTGTTGTATCAAGCGTTGCTACTACATTGTTTTCAACTATAAATCTAATAGTGTTGTCGTTTGCACCTGAAGTAAGTTCAGGTGTAATTTTTGTATCTCCGTCTAAATCTTGTATGCCTGTCAGATTAAACCAATTTGTTCCATCGTATCCTTCAAACTGTGTCAAATCTGTGTTGTATCTAATTATACCAGCTCCTAAAGTAGTATCTCTTTGTGCTGTAGTGCCTTTAGGAATAGCAAAAGCACCTGTACCAATCATGTTTACAGATTCACCACCTGGAGCAAAAGTCAACGTAGAGCTTGTTGTAATTGTTGATTCGTTTACATTGATACCTTCAATGTTTATTCCGCCTGTCCCTGCTGCTCTAAGATCTAAATCACTATTTGAATCAGTAGTTGTAATATAATTTTGAGTGATTAACAAATCCGAAGTTGCAAATTCAGTTCCAGTAATTGTGCTAGATGTGCTTAAATTATCAGCTGTAATAGTTCCTTGCACAATTAAGTTATTTTGAACCTCTACATCGTTGTTGTAAATGTTTACCACACCATTATTACTTGCATTCAGTGACAAAGGAGCATTACTATCTGTAGTAGTAATCGAATTACCACTTATCAAAATACCTTCAAACGTTGCATCTGAACCTACAGTTAAATTGTTTGTAACATTTGTATTTCCGGTTATAGTGATACTTCCACCTTGCGTAATATTTCCAGTGATGTTTACATTACCGTTGACTTGGACATCTTGCATTGTAGTTGTACCACCAACAGTAAAGTTTTGATCAGTTTGTAAGTCGCTGGACGGAATAACAACTTTTCCTGTACCACTTGCATACAATTCTAAATCTGCATTAGAGTTTGTTACTTGAATTGTATTTGTGTTAATGTTAAAGTCATCTACATTTAACTCATTTACCCATAATTGCTTCCATTTGTAATCACTTGTTCCTAAAGAATACACATTATCAGTTGTAGGAATAATGTTGCTCGCTATGTAAGCAGGCACCGTTACATTTATTAATGACGGATCAGTAATTGTAACTCCAGCATCTAGAGTTACGTCACCTGTAACAGTTAAATTATTTTGTATGTTAGTAGGATCTTGCAATATTATATTATTTGTAGCAGAATCAATCTGTATATCTCCTGCTGTAGATTCTAAAGTATTTCCACTAAGTCTTAAATTTCCTGTATCGATTCTAGATCCATTAATAAAAGTTGTGTTAGATCCATCTGTAAATGTTGCGCCGCTTGTAAGATCAATATTCAATGCATCTGCACTGAAGTTTACTGTTCCAGTATCTTGTTCAACATGAAATAAATCACCAACCCTAAAATCACCTTTGTGGTCAACTGAACTAAATCTAATTTTTGCATCGTTAGTAGCTTCAACTTCATTTGCTTGAATAGCTTCGGTAGGATCATTTGTTACTTCTTTTCCTGTACCAATGTAAGCTAGATTGTGTCCTATAGCATACACTAACACACCCGGACCGTCACCTACTAAACCTTTGTTTCCGTACACTGATGCAGATGCTATTGTTCTTAATTCAGCTCCAAAGTCTTTTACATCAACGTTTTGTATTGTTGTTGCTGTTGCGCCTCCACTTGATACAATGCTTTGGGGTGTTGTATCAAAACTAAGTAGATCTGTATCTTTTCCATCTATAATTAATACTTCGTTGTTGTCAACACTTTCAATTGTTTTTGCATATACTGTTGATGCATCTCTTGATGTGAATGTTACAGTTTCACCTGCACCAAATGTTCCTGTAACTCCGCTAACTCTAATCCTAGTTTTACCATCACCTTTTTTACCGTCATTGCTATCAAAACAGTATATGCTTCTATTTGCAAAATATGTAAAACAATTTAACCATTCTATTCTTGCACCATTTGTAGCAGTTAATCCGTCAACACCGGGCGTAATAAAAGTAACACTATGGAACAACATACTTGCTTCTCTTGAAGATGCTGTTGCATATGCTCCGTCTACATAAGCACCTTTACCTGCATCTCCACTTGCAAAACCTCTTGGATCTGATATAGATGTTGTAGTTCCTTTTGTAATTACTGAAACGTTTCTAATGTAAGGAGAACGAGACGATACTGTAAAGTCTGTAGCAAATCTAAATCCATATCCATCATTTGGAAAAATTTGATTTCCTCCGTTACAACTAAACGTTAAATCTTTTAAGAAGTGCCTTGCGCCTAAAAAAGAATCATGCACGCCATCAATAGTAATTGTTAAATCGCCGCTGAGATGATTATAAGTAGCCGCAGTGATATTTGCTTGTGTACTGTCACCTACTTCAAAAATTCCACCACTCACATAAGTATGAGCAAATGGAGCAGTACCCACATTAAAAGTAAGTTGATTATTTGCAGGCATTGCTGTGACAACATGATAATTTCCTCCACTGTAAAAATCTTTTACAGTTAATTCTTCTACAGTGCTTTCTCCGTTAAGTAAAAAAGCATTATTGTATCTAGTATCTGATGTTGGTTTAATTGTTACTGATCTTATTCCAGCCCCTCTGACTGTAACACCAACCGGAACTGTTAACGGAAATACTTCTTCATATTCTCCTGAATTAATATACACCATATCTCCTGAAGTTGCCTGTGACAAAGCATGGCTAACTGTCTTAAATGGGTCTGCTGGATGTATACCATTGTTTGTGTTAACACCATTTTCGGCAACAAATATTGTATTGCCCGGTGTATTTGTTAAATCATTTATACCTGCAACTGATATTGAATTTGTGTTTACATTACTTGCATTGAAGTTTCGGACATAAACTTCGTCCCAACGCTTGCTAGGACTTCCTAAGTTATATGTGTCTGTAGCATCAGGAATAATATCACTTGCAATTTCTCCGTTGAATGTAATTGTATCTGTATCAGCATCACCTAGTATAATATCACCATCGGCGCTAATATTACCAGTAGCATGAATGTTTCCTGTTACATTTAAGTTTGAATTTACATTAAGACTTCCTGTACCGTTTGGAGAGAATTCTAAATTAGCATTACTGACTGTAGTGCTGATTGTGTTACCTTCAAATTTTAAATCATCTACTAAAGCTCTTGAATGATAAACTATGTTATCAGCAGTGCCAAGAAATATTTGTCCTGAATTGCTAGAAATAGTGTTTCCGTCTAGTGTAAGGTCACCTACTTCTAGTTTATTTGTAATTCTTATGTCTGTGGATCTTGTTGTACCTGTTACGTCTAGCTCGTATTGTGGATTAGAGTTGTTAATACCAACACGATTGTTGTTGACATCTAAATACAGAAGGTCTGTCTCAAAAGCTAAATCAATCCCATTGCGGACTAAGTTAGACTTTAAGAGCGGACCGGATATACGACCAACTGCCATCTCTTCTCCTTTATACGGGCATCATTAACGTGCCTCTAACCTGTTTTGACCTTCCCAATCGCTGGTTAACCACGGTTTGTACTGCCAAAGATTTGGTCTATCTTTAGCATTAATATTATTTATCGTTTTAGAGAATATAGAGTCGTTTACCCAAAGATTAAAGACTGTTCGAAGTTAATTTCGTTAGCATCTTCAGTTGGAACTGTTTCAATAAATCCAGCACCGTTTTCCCATATTGAACCCGTAAATACTTCTAATTTACCAAATAATGCATTCCATCTAAGTTGCCCTTGTACACCTGGTTCTGTACCTGAATCATCTACTACTGGAATAACAACACCTGTAGTTCCGCCTAATTTCCAATATCCGTCGCCGGTTGATGAAAAAGTTAAGTTGTCATTTGTAGTTGTAGCTATTATTTTGCTACGTTGAAATTCAATGTCGTCTACAAAAACATACCCGTTTCCAGATGCTTCTAGTTCCAAATCGGCGTTAGAATTAGCTGATGTAATAGTGTTTCCATTAATTAAAACTTCATCTGCTTGTAATCCGTTAATTGTAAGTTTTGTAGAATCTATAGTACCTTGATTTACACCTCCTGTTTTAAACAACAAAGTATTGTCAGTTGGATGGGCAATAACCCTTGTTTGTTTATCGTCAGAATACAAACCGTTAAATCCTAGCCATCCTGTTACATAGCCTTCAAATATATTTTCATCTGTGTTAAAACGTAAACCTCCAAGTATGTTATCTTGTTGGGCAGTTGTACCTTTTCCTAATTTTAATCCTTTGTTTGATCCGGTGATTTTGACTAAGTTTGCGTTAATTTCAACATCAGTGCTATCACTACCTATTGTGTTTGAAGTTTGAAAATTTACATCTTCTGCTTTTACTTTTCCTGTATAACTTCGGAGTTCTAAATCACTGTTTGACTCTGTAGTTTCAATTACGTTGTCATAAATTTTTATATTTCCTGAATCAAACTTGGCAGTAACTCTAGTAAAATTATTATCAGAAAATGTTAAAGTATTATTGATGTTTAAATTAGTTTGTGTAGTCAAATTGTAAAATTCAATTTTACCTGTACCACTTGCATTTAAATCTAAATTGCTGTTAGAAGCTGTAGTTGTTATTGTAGTGCCATCAAATTTAATATCTTCTAATTGTGTTTCATTTGATACATTTATATCTTCTGTGACAAAATTTGTGGCAGAATATCCTGATAGAAAATTAAGTGTGCTTCCGCCTGCGGCAACAAAGTTACCATTGACTTGTAACTGACTAAAAGTATTTGCACCATTTCCTAAAAAATTTCCTGAGGTTAATTCAAAATCTGAATCTTTGATACTTACTTTTCCTGTACCATTTGCACCAAAATTTAAATTTTCATCAGTTGCAAAATTAGTAATTTTGTTATCAATAAATCTTATATTTCCTGAATTTACTTCACTTACGTGTAAATTTTTATAGTTACTAAAAGATGCTCCTATATTATAAGTGTTTGTAGGATAAGGAATTATATTTTTTGCATCATCATCTAATGTAGTAAGGTTAGGAATCTGTCCGTATTGGTAATAAAAATTACCGTTGATTATTAATTCTCCATCTAAATCTAAAGACGGCATAGTGACATTACCTAGGAAATTAATTTTATTATTGGTGCTGTTACTATTCATCAAAAAATTGTTGCTCAAAGTTTTAACAGTATTTCCACTTAGTAAAAAATCTCCAACATTAATACTAGTTGGTGTAATTTCTGTTGTGCTACCACCTGTAGTAATTTGTAGACTATTCAAATTATCAAATTGCGCCTGTGCAACATCTAAACTTGTAGTGCCATTTTCTAGATCAATAAAAAATTGATCTCCTACTCTAAAATCGCCTGTGTGATCCTGTGATGTAAAATAAACCTTTGCTGAATTAAGTTTCACAACTTCTTGTGTTTGATTAGCTCTACTAGGATCATTATCGACAAATTTTCCTGTACCAATATAAGCTAGATTGTGATTAATAGCATATATTAAAACATTATTTCCATCACCTCTAATACCAGTATTACCATATACACATGCACTTGCAATACTTCTTAATTCTACACCTGTTTTTGTTGCACTGTCTGGTGTAGTTCTACCAGTTCCGTTTTGACAATTTATACCTATGTTTGCAAAATATGTGAAACAATTCAGCCATTCAACTCTTACACCATTTTTACAAGTAAGTGCATCTACTCCAGGAGTGATAAATGTTACTGAATGAAATAGCATACTTGCTTGATTTGCATCTGTTTCAATATCTAATGCCGCACCATCTACTAAAGCTCCTTTACCTGCATCACCACTTGCAAATCCTCTTGGATCACTTGCACTTGTAGTAGTGCCTTTTGTAATTACAGTTACGTTTTGTATGTATGGACTTCTTGTAGCTATCCTTGCTTGTGAATTAAATTTAAAAGCATAACCAGTATCATTTCCGCTGTCATAATAAAAATCTTGGATTGTAAGATTCATTATTGTTGTGTTATCTTCTAACAAAAATATATCATTACTTTGATATGCACTTTCTGGTCTGATAATAGTATTACGCATATCTTCACCAATTATAGTAACATTTGCAGGAACTACTAACGGAGTAATTTCTTCAAAAGATCCAGGACTTACTCTAATAGTGACTGGACCAGATGTACTTGCATCTGCAGCATCCAATGCTCTTTTTATAGTTCTAAAAGGACCTGCAGGATGAAAGCCTGCATCACTATCGTTCCCGTTTTGTGAAACGAAAAATGTATTACCGATATCTAATCCTAAATTTTGTACTGTGCTTGAACCAGGTTGAGGAGTAGGAGAACCACTTGCTTTGATTGCTACGCCATTTAAAAATCCCATAGTAATTTCATTACCGAAAAAATTGTCAAACTGTTTACCCGGCTCACCAATTTTATATGTATTAGAAGAATCAGGAACTAAATCTACGACTAATTCTGCACCTATAACAATGTCATCTTCGTCGCCAGATCCTAAAGTTAAATTACCGTCTGCTCGGATATTTCCTGTTGCAAACATATTACCGTCTACATTTAAATTGGTGGGAAATTCTACTGTACCTGTACCTGCAGGATCTAATACTATGTCACTGTTGTTCACAGAACCAATATTGTTATCTCTTATTGCTAAGAATTGCTCTGCTGTAGTACCTGTACCAAATCCTGTCAATCTTACCGGAGGCATTGGCGAACCTGATGGAACTGTGTTGTCAGTAATTAAATTTATATCACCTGATGATATACTAATTCCGTTAGGAGAAATTGTCCAATTTTGAAACTGTGCTGTATTGTCAATGGTTGCACTTGTGGTATTGATTTTTGTAGGAACGTATAGTTCACTTAAAGGTGTACCGTTATAGTTTATACCTATTCTGTTATTATTGACATCTAAAAATAATACCGGAGTTGAACTTGACACATTCTTAAACGCAAGATCTATACCTTGTCGTTCAAGATTTGCTTTTAATAAGGGTCCAGATATTCTACCGACTTGTGCCATTTATTTTTCCTTCAACAGTATTTATTTGTCAAAGTTGTGAAGTACTGTTATAGCTTTATCTAAATCTGGTGCTGATGTAAATTGTAGGTAATAACCGTCTAAATACGGTCCTGTTGATGTTCCTGCTTTGAAAATTTTACCACTGTTTGCAATATAGTTTGCTGTATTTCCACCGGAAGTATCAACAGCTACTTCTATTCTATTTAATGCAGGTATACTAAGAATAGTATGACTACCAGGTGAGCTAGAATCGTCTGTATTTAGATTTTCCACAGCATCGTCAATTGTACTTTCGACACCTGACACATATAGTAAATTATCTGTTGTATATCCATGATTGGTTGCAGTTTCAATTACTGTTGATGTTCCCACACTAACTACGCTTGAAATAGTATTTTGTGCTCCAGGATTTTGCACAAGAGTATAGTTTGTACCTGCAATTTGGAATACATTTTCGACAAATACTAAAACATTTTGTGCAGCAGCAGGTGCAGGATAATCTGTATCTCCACTATCAAGTGGTCCAAATAATACTTCAACAGCATCTCCACTGCCTAAGTTTTGTTGTGTTATACCCGGATCTTGATTAGGCTCTTTAAATCTTAATTCTCTCCAAGCACCGTTTTGATAGGCTTCAAATTGTTCATCATCAGTATTATATCTCAAATGGCCGTTGGCAGGAGTAGTTGGTCGCTGAGCTTCTGTACCTTTAGGCACAAGAATTGTATTTGTACTATCTACAATAACTTGATCATTGATATCATACACGATACCTTTACCGGTGATACTTCTCAAGTTAGTTGTTTGTCTTTTGATAAGTCTCATTTACACTTCCAAATAACTTATTGTCACACTTAAAGTAGTATTGCCGCTGCCGGCATCTGGACTTGCAACAAAACTGACTTTATCTCCTTCAGATAAAACTACCTTTTCACTATCAAAAGTAAATGTTTCTTCTGCGGGTAATGATAGATTGTTTATTACTCTTGTAATATTGTTATCTAACGGATCACCACTTGGAATAAAATGCATGTCAAAGTTAGCTGCTGTTGATCCGCTGTTATTACATACTAAAATATTTGTAATAGCATAAGTTTTACTTGCCGGAACTGTAACTGCATCTAGCTGTGTGGTTGTAAGTCTTTGATTTACTATCGCCATTTTGTTTCCTTTTAAAATATCATGCTGTAAACTAATGCACGATTATTACTTATTATTTCATCTCTAGTATTGCTTTTATTTACAAAATACAAACCTGTATTTCCAGTAGCTTGAGTTTTGCTGTAAAGTTTTATACCTTCTGTTGGTGCTGCAGGATCTGTAGCAACATCATCTCGTCCAGGTGTTTCTGTAATAAACAAGTTATCATTAACTTGCACAGAACCAGTGCCTGGTGCTTCTAGCACTAAATCAGCATTACTATCTACTGTGCTAATTTTACTGCTTTCTAATCTTAAAGAATCAAATTCTACTCTATCACCGTACACAACTAATGTATCAGCACCGTCAATTCCTATAACAACATTACTAGGTAATCCTGTTGTCTGAAAATCAAAAGTTTCAACTTTAGTATTGTCTTCTCTGATAATATCTGAAATACCTACACTAGTCAAAGCATATGCAAAATAATCAACTAGAGCTTTTGCATTAGGAATATGATCGTCATCTACTACAACGCCACCGCCGCTATCCGTAATTACACCGCCTGCGTATGTAAAAACTTTTTCTTCATAATTGGTTGTGTTAGTAACACTAATTACTCCAGCACCTGTATCTAGATACAAATTGCCGTTTGGTGCTTTGATTCCATCTGTGCTTAAAGGTAAAATTTGTCCTGAAGTATCAACAATTTTAAATGTTCCACTTCCGCTGTCGCCGCCTAGTGTCCAGTTTATTGTTTCGTCAAATACAAGTTTTGCGTTGTTTAAAGTACCACGTTCAATTTCTATACCAGCTTCTTGATTATTAGTAATACTGATTCCACTTCCTGTCTCACCGCTATTTAAAATAATGACATTGTCATTAATAATAGTGTTGTTACTTTCAACTGTGGTAGTTGTGCCTTCTACTTCTAAACTTCCTCGTACAATTACTGTGCCTGCAGGTTGTCCAGGTGAGCCACTAGTAGTGCCTCTAGCAGTATCAAGAATAATGTTACCGCCTGCTTCTACCTTAATACTGTAATTACCGTTTTCAACTTTTAATACTTTTGACATTCTAAATCCTTATAAATTGGGGAGCGTTAACTCCCCAATATATCATTATGCGTCTTCTGAGAAATCGTCGTCATCACTGCCTGACAATGTATTATCATCACCAGCTTCTTCCATTCTTACAACTCCGCTTGATGCTGCACCTGTAAGCACGTATCTTAATGACGTTCCGTCTAGTGCGTTAGAACCAGTTAAACTTGGTGCCGCTAGTGTAACTTTACGTCCACTAATCTTACTTACACCGTAAGTTTCTGAATCATCACCTTGTACTGAAATTGACATTTCGCCTGAGGACAATGCCGCAGGTAACACACCAGTTTTCAGTGTACATGTAAATGTTCCGCCTGTTTCGATTTCTTCAACTACGAATCTTTTAGAACCTTTTTGTTTCACAATGTAACCTTCTTTAACGCCTGAGCCGTTATGAAAGTTTACTTTGATTTCATTTCCGGCCGCAGTAGGACCTACACCTTCTGCTCCAAAAAGTCTTTTATTAAGTGGTCTTCCCATTTGTTTTCTCCTATTTAGAAGTCCGATGCGGGTTCTAGCCGCTACGGGGTTGTGTCCCCATAAGTCCACCTTGATGGCTTCTCTATCTG
>Ga0163111_10002274_pt1 | contig 12132 bp, 4 predicted proteins | sample CRUFie1St18metaG_FD_109645 | JGI IMG/M metagenome (GOLD analysis project Ga0163111, IMG submission 109645) | Marine microbial communities from the Costa Rica Dome - CRUD Field 142mm St18 metaG | ecosystem: Environmental > Aquatic > Marine > Oceanic > Photic zone | place: Costa Rica: the Eastern... | reverse complement strand
TGTGCTTCGCATGATACTTTTAGTTCCTGCTAATCCATGGATATCGACTGGTTGACCTAGGTGCCAACTTCTATTTTTTTTCCCTTCACTATTAGGAAAGCTGTCCCAAGGATTGGTATTAATAAATGCTAGAACAGAGGGTTTAGATGCCAATTTTCTTGGGTCAGTTAATGCCACTTCAGCGGGCCCATTCCCATCAGGATCTGGCCCAAGCTCAACTTTGGGTTCTAATTTTTTCGATGAGAGATTAATACGAAGGATATGTATTCGGTTAGGAATGGGCTCATCCAATTCTTTTAGATCATATTTAATTCCTAACTCAGCGAGGTTTGTATTTTGAATATTTGTAGTTTCTGCAGAAAGCAGTCTTGTTAAGGAAAAGACCAAAATAATAGGAATCAAATGTACAATATTCATCAATTTATAATTTTAAGAATGATACTTAGTCATAGACATAAGTATCAATATTTTAAATTGAAACGATGTTCGATCTTTTCATTTCTATGATTCACATTTAATTTTTGCTAAGGTTATTAAAAATCTTAAACACAAAAGGGCGTATAATAATTGATAAAAGTTAAATTCATATAATGAAGCGTCTTTTCATACTATTGATATGTTATTTCTTTCTGCCAAATGTTGCATTAAGCCAAGAAAAGATTGATCACGTTGCTACGATTAAGTCATTGAGTAACGGTGATGCCAAAAAAGGCCAACAACTCTATACAGTTCATTGTGCGTCTTGCCATGGTAAAGATGGTAATCTTGCTCTTAATCCTCTCGCTCGTCGATTTGCCAAAGACAAACTTAAATTTGGAAGTGATCCGTACTCCTTATGGAAAACAATAAGTTATGGCAATGGATTAATGTTTCGTTGGGATGCTGTGCTTTCCGATAAGGAGAGATATCAAATTGCTCATTTCATTAGTGAACTTATCCTTAAAGAGAAAAACCCTGGGGAGTATTTTGTCCCAGATGATAATTATTTTTCGCAACTTCCTGCCATTGCTGATAAAGTCGCAGCACAGCAGGCATCAAATGCACAAAAAGTTGAGCCAGCGGCCGGCATGATTGATGGAACTGGCGGCAAGAGCATGATTTATGGACCCTTTATCCAACACGGTGTTGCTTACAGTGCAGTCAAAGATAAGAATGCTGAATATATTCCTGGCGTCACAGAGAAAGCTATTATCGTAAATTTACCCGGTGATGCCGTGATATGTTATGACGCTCATCGTTTAAGTGTGAGTGGTTTGTGGCGAGGGAAAATTGCGAACACTGAAGACACTCATCACACAAGTTACAAAGGAGGCTATTGTTTAAGGCCAGGAAGCAAACCATTTTACAAAGATGTTGATACTATTGGCTGGAGTGTCGGAGAACCAAAAGCAACCGAGGGTCGTGACCATTATCACTATAAGGGTTTATATTTAAACAATCATACTGTTGTTCTTAGCTATAATGTCGGAGGTCGAGCTGTACTAGAATCACCAAGTGCTAGTGAAGATGGCAATGCTGTGTGGCGTAACTTTAAGGTTGGACCAGGGGACAAGAATTTATTTTGTTTGGTTTCAAATGGGTCTTTAAATGTTCAGGGCGGAACAATAGTTAAGGGAGAAGGGAATACTCAATGGCTGCAAATTCCAGTTTCAAAAAATACCATTTCTGTTTCAGTATCTCTTGGAGATGCTCCTCCAATAACCGGTGAAGTGAATTTGGATAAGCATACAAAGGGAGGGCCTAGGCGTTGGCCCAAGTTAGTTCAAACTGCCGTGGCGACCGGCGATAGTGTTGATGGATACGCGTTGGACCAACTTACTGTTCCTTTAGCCAACCCATGGGGGAGTTGGATGCGCACCACTGCAATGGATTTTTTCAGTGATGGGCGAATGGCTGTTTGTACCTTAAGTGGGGATGTTTGGATTGTTAGTTGGAACGAAGAGAATCCTCAGGCCTTAACTTGGAGCCGATTCGCGGCAGGTCTTTATGAACCTCTTGGATTAAAAATCGTGGACGATTTTATTTATGTTCGAGGACGTGACCGGATAACTCGATTACATGACCTGAATGACAACGGAGAAGCAGATTATTATGAGAATTTTTATGAGGACCCGGATGAAATTGGTGCCAGTTATCATGCTTTCATTTATGATTTAAATACCGATAAATCAGGAAACTTTTATTTTTCTCAATCAGGTTATAAATCTCCGTTGACTGGTGGGGTTGTTAAAGTTAGTCCAGATGGTAAATCGGCCGAATTTATCGGGACAGATCTGCGCAATCCAAATGGTATGGGAATTGGTGGCCCTAAAGATTGGATCACAGTAGCCGATAACCCCAGTGGGAAAGCTGTCTACAATGGTTTCTTTCTGGCCAAAAAAGGAGCCTATTACGGCTACCAAAAATCTCGGACGGTACCAATGCTCGTGAGGCTTCCAGCTTCAGTAGATAGTTCTAGTGGTAGTCAATGTTGGTCGCATACAGAAAAATGGGGGCCATTGAGTGGATCGGTCATTCATACTTCATACAGTCAATGCTCAGCCTTTTATTGCTTCATTCAAGATATTGAACCTTACCCTAATGGTTTTGCGATTCGATTTCCATTTAACTTAGACTCCGGCGCAATGCGTCCTCGTGTTCACCCAATTGATAATCAGTTATATATAACCTGTCACAAAGGATGGGATACGACCGCACCATTAGATGGGGTCATTTACCGGTTTCGTTACACTCAAGAACCCGTGGTTGGAATTTGTGATGCCGCGGTTACGCATTCAGGGCTAAGGCTAACATTTGCTTCAGACCTAGAATCTTCTTCAGTGAAACCTTCAGCATTTAGGGCATACAAAAAAGATGATTCAAAAAAAGGCCCCGAGCCACTTGCTTACAAACTAGGTCAAGTTCAGCTTATCAACTCAACTACTATTGAAATTAACATACCGGATATTGAGAAGGAGTCTTTACTTAACCGCACTGATGAGAATGGAAATATTTCTGTCAATGCGCCGATTTGTCTTGAGTACAAACTGAAATCCAAGAATGGGAGTACTATTGAACAAACTATTTACGCAACCATTAATTCATTACCTGAAGAAAAAAATAAAGATTGAATGAAACAATTTGGTACCACAGTTGCTATTTTAATAGTTCTGTCTTTTAATTTGCTTCTTGGTTCTGAAGTTCCAAAAGCCAATATTAATCAATTTCGAAATGAAATTGAACCGGTGCTTAAAGCGGTATGTGTTGGTTGCCATGGACCAGACAAACAAAAAGCAAAGTTCCGTGTTGATACTTTAAATCCAGATCTTTTGACAGGAAAGGATGTCAGTTGGTGGTTGGAGGTCTTTGACGTCATTAGTAATGGCGAGATGCCTCCAGAGGACGCCAAAATAAAATTAGCTGACAATGAAAAAGCAAGAATTATAGATTGGCTTTCCAAAGAGATACAAGTTGCCTCTCAAGTGCGTCGCAGTGAAAAAGAACACACGTCCTTTCGTCGAATGACCCGCTATGAATACAAATATGCTATTCAGGATTTATTGAATTTGCCTTATGATCTCTCTCGAGATTTACCGCCAGAGGCAGCATCAGAAGACGGCCTTAAAAATAGTTCTGAAATGTTGCAGATGACGGTGACTCAATTGCAACAGTACAGGCAATTAGCTCGGAAGGCTTTAGCCTTGGCGACTATCAGGGGAGAGCAACCAAGACCGGTTTATTATGGAGTAACCATGAAAACTGCAGCCGCTCAAATCGATGCCAAATATGTGGCCAACGTTGAAAACACTCTTCAGCTGATAGAAAATGAAAATATTTCTCTCAAGGAGGCCTTAAAAAATCAGGGTAATAAATACTTAGGAGGGTTAAATGATGCTCATTTCAAGAATCAACTAACCGGCCAAAGTATCGGAACTCGTTGGGGTTATGGTGGTGCTAAATATGCATGGAAGCCAATTAAAATTAAACCCGACATCCCCCCGATTTCCACTGGGGTCGTGGTGATTCCACCCAATAAGCGATATATTTTTGATGTTGGAGATGGTCTTCCAGATGCTGGCACTATGCGAGTTCGTATTCGAGCTTCTAAAGTAAACCTAGAGAGTAAACATTCGCCGACACTAAGATTATTTTTTGGAAACCAAGCAAGTAATGATTCTCGGGTTTTGGTTCGTGCAAGTGACCATGATATCACAGTAACTGCTCCTCCAGACAAGCCTGAATTTTATCACTGGGATGTGAGGTTGAGTGAAATTGCCCGTAATGCGTATCGCCATATTCAGAAACTTGGTCAGTTGCCAAACCCGGCAGAGTTTTTGTCGTTTAAGAATTGTTCAAGTGTGCCTGTTGACTTGCAATTTGATTACCTAGAAATCACCGCACCTCACCATGAAGTATGGCCTCCAAAATCTCACTCACAAATATTCATTGATAGCCAATATGAAGATGATGAAAAAAAATATGCGCGGGAAATTTTGACTCATTTTATGCAACGCGCTTGGCGTCGATTCATAACTCAAGAAGAGGTTGATCAAAAGTTGCGTCTTTTTGCAAAAATAAGGCCTCAATGCGGTGATTTTCAGGAGGCTATTTTAGAGGTTCTCGCCACCGTATTATCATCTCCTAAATTTTTGTATCTATCCCTCGAAAGCAGCAATGAAGAGAAGGTAAGTAAGCCCATTTCAGATTTCGACTTGGCAAGCCGGCTTTCCTTTTTTCTCTGGAGCAGCTCTCCTGATGATGAGCTTCTAAAAATTGCTGCCAAAGGAAAATTAAGAGATCCCAAAATCATTAGGGAGCAGACACGTCGATTGCTAGCCAACCCAAAGGCTGAAAGATTTGCCCACCATTTTACACGGCAATGGTTAGGTCTAGAGTCACTTGATTTTCTCAAGTTAGATAAGAAAACATATCGTGATGTTGATCCATTGCTGATGGAGGAAATGACAAAAGAGCCGATAGCTTTTTTTAAAGAGGTGCTGAAAAATAATGACTCAATTATGCATTTTCTAAATTCTAACTATGCAGTGATTAACGATCGGCTCGCACGGCATTATAATTTACCGGAAGTATTTGGTAATGAATTTCGACCTGTTAAATTACCCCTTAGTTCAGAACGAGGAGGTGTTCTTACTCAGGCAGGTCTGTTGGCAATGAATTCAGACGGTAAGGATTCCCATCCTCTGAAGCGAGGGATTTGGCTTCTAGAAAATATTCTTAATGATCCGCCGCCCCCGCCCCCGCCAGCTGTTCCAGAAATTGATTTGGCGGATCCAGAAATTCTTAAGCTTACACTCAAAGAGCGAATGGAAGATCACCGAAACGATCCCGCTTGTATGTCATGTCATGTGAAAATAGATCCTTGGGGAATAGCCTTCGAAAATTTTGATGCTGTTGGTAAATGGCGTGATTCTATTGGTAAAAACCCAGTCGATTCTACGAGTAAGTTATACAACAAACATGAATTAAGAGGAATTGACGGACTAAAAGACTACTTAATGGATAATCGTCAGGATCAATTCGCTAGGGCGTTGTGTTATAAAATGGCCTCCTATGCTCTTGGAAGACCTTTAACATTTGGTGACCGCTCTCTTGTTGAGAAAATTTCTTCACAATTAAGAGAAGATGGCGACGGTCTAGCAGATCTCGTAATTCTTATCGTGCAAAGTGATTTATTTCAGTTAAAATAGGACAATATAATAAAAGACCATGAAAATATCTTCACTGGATCGTCGAAAATTTCTGCGTGGTTCTGGCGTGGCCCTGGCCCTGCCTTGGTTTGAATCTTTTAATCAAATAGCATCCGCTGCAAGCCCTCAAGAGAAGCGCAAAAGGTTGGCCTGCTTTTATTTACCTGATGGTGTTCCAATGCCATTAGAAAAGGATCCATCTTTTAATGATTGGAGTTGGTTCCCTCACGGAGCCGGTAAGGACTTTACTCTGACAAAATGCATGGAAACTCTTGAACCACTGAAACAAGAGTTAACAGTTTTCTCAGGCTTATCGCATCCGGCTGTAAGACGTGTACATGGACATGCTAATGCGGACCAATTTCTTACAGGGGCTGATACTGGGGCAGATGGAGATTATCAAAACAGTATTTCACTTGATCAGGTCTTTGCTGAACACGCTGGAAAGCATACTCGTCATGCGTCTCTCGTAATGTCTACGGATGGTGGGACTGGATCTCCTCGTGGTGCTCATACGATGTCCTATAACCGGAATGGAAAGCCTATTCCAGCTGAGCATAAGCCTAAAAGAATTTTTGATATGCTTTTTGTTAAGGACGGTCCTGATGCAGCTCAGAGATTGGCTCTCAGTCAGAGTGCGCTAGACGAGCTAATGCAGGACGCTCGTTCACTTAAGCGCTCGTTATCCAAGCACGACCAAGAAACTCTTTCCGAGTACCTACAGTCTGTAAGAGATACAGAGATAAAAATCGAGAGATCCAAACGTTGGCTAAACATTCCGCTGCCTAAAGTTAATGTGGATCATTTGAATCTTGATATTACACCTGAAGACCCAAGAACGTTTCTTCAGACAATGTATGAGTTGATTTATCTCGCTTTTAAAACTGATACGACTCGCGTTGCCACTTATCAATTCGGAAGAGAAAACGGAGTTGGAATCAGTGATTATCTTGCGCGTGCTGTTGGATTTAAACTCACTCACCAGCTTTCCCATGAAACAAAAAAGCCTGATGGGTATAAGAATTTTGGAAAATATTGCAGGTTCATCAATGAAGAGCTTGGACGCTTTGCTACCCGTTTGAAAAACACACCGGAACCTGGAGGTGAGGGAAATATGCTAGATCATACTGCTCTATTTTTCGGGTCTGCATCTAGTGCGTTCCACCTTTCACGCAACTATCCGCTGTTATTGATTGGTGGCCGTAAGCTTGGTTTTAAGCATGGCCAGTATCTGAGGTATGGACGAGGTAACGAGAAAAATCAGTCAACTTCTGGTATTAGTAGTGACTCAGGATGGCGAGGTGAAATGAGTTATACTGAACTACCTCTCTCCAATCTTTATCTAACCATGCTTCACAAACTTGGTGTTGAGGTCGATAATTTTGGTGGTAGCCATGAAACCTTGAGTGAGGTTTAATTTACGTAAGTAATAATAATATAAAGTTATATTATTTTCTAGAACTCCAATTAAAATCAGGCTTATGAGATTGGTCCAATAGGCTTTGAGCATGTTTAACTAGATCAGGTCTGCGCTCTGAGTAATTATTTTCCTCTTTTAGGTCTAAAGACAAATCATACAGTTCTATAGGTCCGGTAAACATTGGTTTACGAATAGCTTTCCATTTACCGAATCTTACCGCTTGGGCCGAACCCCTCTCATGAAACTCCCAGTATAGGCGGCTATTGCGGGCCCATTTTTTTTCTGGTGGATGACCTGTGAGTGTGGAAACAAAACTATCACTGTCGATATCTTCTGGGGCCGGTGTTTCAGCTAACTCGGCAAAGGTCTTCATGAAATCTCCAAAATACCATTGGTGATCATTGGTAGTGTTAGCTTTAATTTTTCCTGGCCACCATGCAATTGTCGGCACCCTGATACCACCCTCCGTAAGATTTCGTTTAATACCTCGAAAAGGTCCGCTAGAATTGAAAAAATCAGCCCTGTGTCCTCCTTCTTGATGAGGGCCGTTGTCAGAGGTAAAAATTACGAGAGTGTTGTTGGCGAGATTAAGTTCGTTGATCAAGTCAATGATTTGACCCACGTCACGATCGATATTTTTAATCATAGCGGCGAATCCTTTTTCTGGTTCAGGCCAATTTTTCTTATCGAACTCACCAATATCAGGAACCTCCATACCTTGATTGCCAGCCTCATTATTCGTGTGAGGAACATTCATGGCAAAATATAGGAAAAAAGGATTGTCTTTGTTTTTTTCAATAAAACGCAACGCATCTTTTGTGAAAAGATCAGGAGCGTACTGAACTTTTTTAATGGCTACCCCTCGACCGGCTTGTGGCAGATTTGGGTCCTGCCATCGTTTCCACTTAGGAGCCACTTCATTTTGTAGCTTCTCCACTTTGCCATTACGGATCAGAAATTCAGGATAAAAATTATGTGCATGCCACATATTGATATACCCATAAAAATGATCAAATCCAACGTCGTTAGGGTTGGTGAAATTATCTGGTGTTCCAATTCCCCACTTACCAATACAAGCAGTTGAGTAGTTAGCTTTTTTTAGGACTGTAGCCAGAGTTTGTTGGCCAGGCTTGATAACTATCGGTTTTGTGGAATTACCGCGAACAGTTGTACGACCCATGTGTTTGCCCGTCATTAGGACACTTCTTGAAGGAGCACAAACTGTGCATCCTGCATAAAACTGAGTCAATTTGATGCCTTCTTTTGCCATCTTATCTAAATGGGGCGTTTTTAATATTTTTTGCCCAAAGCAACCCAAGTCCCCATAGCCCAAATCATCGGCAAGGATTAACACAATATTTGGAGGGCGTCCCTTGGCAGACGAGTAGTTGTACAAAAAAACAATCGATATTACGAAGGTAAGACATCGAGAAAAAAAACTAGGGAGAGCAAAAGAGCTTTTCAGCATATCGCTATTGTCTGAATATTCATTTATTCAGCGCAAGTCTATTTTTCAATACATCATTGATATAAGTCTTGTCGTTATCAATTAGATCAATGCTTTCTTTTTATTTTGCTTATTGGTAGAATTAATTTATGAAACTGTGCTCCCTTCTTATCGTCATTTCGATGTTTCTAGGAGCTAATCAAAAAGCTCTGGCTGATCTGAGCGCTGGAGCGGCACAAGTTGATATTACACCCCGGAAATTACCGGTTACTGTTAACGGTGGATTTTTAACCAACAAGGTACGAATCATTGCAGACCGATTACATTCTAGAGCGATCGTTATTTCTGATAAGAAAGAAACTATTGCTATCGCTGTCGTGGATAGCTGCATGATTCCAACCCATTTATGTGATGCAGTTAAAGAAGAAGTATTCATTAAGACTGGTATCAGCAAAAATAGAATCCTCATAAGTGCAACCCATACACATAGTGCACCTAGTGTGATGGACTTGTGTCTTGGAACAGATAAGGATGAAGACTATTCAAAATTTCTTCCTGGCAAGATCGCTGAATCTATTATCAGAGCACACTCAAAGCTGCGACCAGCTAAAGCTGGTTGGTCTGTTTTTGACGGATCTGACTATACAAAGCCAAGGCGATGGGCGTTTTGGCCTGGAACCGGAACTGACCCATTTGGCGAAAAAACAATTCGAGCTAACATGCATCCAGGTTATCAAAACCCAAGCGCTACCGGAGAAACAGGTCCTACGGATCCTTGGTTTACGCTATTTTCCCTAGTCTCCGAAACTAATGAGCCGATCGCGGTATTAGGAAATTTCTCAATGCATTACTTTAGTGGGCATTCTGGCATTTCTTCGGACTATTTTGGCCGATATTCTAAAGAGATGTCTACACTTTTAGGTAATGGATGTGTCGTCGCATTGTCACAAGGCACCAGTGGTGATGTCTGGAGGGCTGATTATGGAAAGCCTAGAGAGGATAGTGAAATAAGTATTCAGAGATATGTGAAAGAATTGACCGAACTTTCGACTCAGTCACTTTCAACTATAAAATACTCTGACAACCTTCCCATCTCAATGGAGGAGAGACGTGTTGAGATCAGCTGCCGCGTTCCAGATGAAAATCGTCTGAATTGGGCGAAGGAAGTTGCAAAGGGAATCAAAGATAACATTCCTAGGAGTAAGGCTGAAGTATATGCCAGGCAGGCGTTATACCTTCATCAGAATCCAAAGGTAGAGATCGTTCTTCAGGCCCTAAGTTTTGGTGATTTTGGCATAACGACGATGCCTAATGAGGTCTATGCGTTGACGGGTCTAAAGCTTAAATCTTGGAGCCCTTTGAGTACAGTGATGAATATAGAGCTGGCTAATGGGGCAGATGGATATATCCCGCCTGCGGAACAGCACTTTCTTGGGGGGTATACAACTTGGCCATCAGTGACGGCAGGATTGGAAATTGGTGCAGAGAAAAAAATCACATCTCACTTGATACAAATGCTTGAAGATATTTCGGGCAAACCCCGAAAAAAATACACAGAACCTGTTGGTAAATATGCCCATGCTATTAATGTTTTGAAACCCTCTAAGATTTGGAGGCTTGGAAACCTTGAACCCGGCAAGGATTTTGAGGATGGGGTTGTTTGCCACCTACCTGGAGTCGAGGGAGGTGGATTTCCGAAAATGCATCAGAGTCGATCTGCAAATTTTGCTGGAGGAAGAATTAATTCAAAATTTGAAACCGATGATAATTATTCGGTTTCATTATGGTTTAGAAACGGACTACACAATGATGCTCGCCCCGTAACTGGTTATTTTTTATCCAGAGGGGAGCCCGAGAGCAAGAATGCTCCAGGGGACCATGTGGGAATTGGAGGTTTAGCTGGTCATTCTGGAAAACTCATTCTTTTCAATGGCAATGAATCCAATGATTTACTTAACGGAAAGAAGGACTTGGTTAAGGGCCAATGGTATCATCTAGTATTTGTTCGAAATCATAAAAGGGTCAAAGCTTACATTAATGGTAAAGAGGAAATTTCAGGTAATCTGGATATCACCTATTCTGGATCTGATCATTTCTTTATTGGAGGGCGTAATGATGGTTTCGCAAATTTTCATGGAAGAATTGATGAGGTTGCTTTTTTTGATAGGTGCTTATCAGCCGTTGAGATTGCGGCCCTTTATGAAACTGCAGAAATTATATCAGTACCCGATACTCCATCATTAACTCCAAATCGTAGTCTCAAAAAAGTTCAAGTTCCAAAAGGTTATAAAATTGAATTAGTGGCAAATGAACCGCTCGTTATGGATCCTGTTGCAATTGATTGGTCCGCTGATGGATCAATATGGGTCGCTGAAATGGGAGATTATCCTTCCGGTGAAAATGGTGTTTCAGGTCGCATCGTAAAACTTGTCGATACTAACGGTGATCATCTTCCTGATAAAAGAGAAGTGCTAATCAAAAAAATTTCCTTTCCGACTGGAGTGATGTCTTGGGGACGTGGTGTAATTGTTACTTCTGCCGGCCGAATAATATATGCAGAAGATTTAAATGGAGATGGAGAGGCAGATAAAATAGAGGATTGGTTTATAGGCTTTGTGGAGGATAATCAACAGCTTAGAGTGAATAGTCTCAGATGGGGTTTAGATGGGTGGATCTATTGTGCGAGCGGGGGTCATCATGCAGGATTTGGAGTCAATACAGTCATTACAAGTGTAAAGAATGGAAAGAAATTCAAGCTTGGATCCCGTGACTTCCGTTTTCGTCCTGATGGGTCTTTTGAACCAATCGCTGGGCCGTCACAGTTCGGGCGCGTGAGGGATAATGATGGGAATTGGTTTGGAGTTCAAAATGCCAATCCTTTGTGGCATTACGTTTTACAAGACCATTATCATAAGCGTAATCCATACATTCCGGCTCCTGACCCCCGTAAGATGTTGAGAGGAAAATCTCCAAAGATTTATTCAGCCGGTAAAGCACAAAAAAGGTTTCACGGTTTTGATATGATTGGGCGATATACCTCAGCATGTGGAATATCTATATATCGGGACCATCAGTTGTTTGATCATTCTGAGGGAACAATGAGTGCTTTTACTTGCGAGCCCTTTTCGAATCTTGTGCAAAGGCACATTTTAAGTGATCACGGACCATCTTATACTGCGGAACGAGCTGATGATGGGAGGTTTGATTTCTTTGCTTCTGCAGATAGATGGTGCAGACCAGTAATGTCGAGGACCGCTCCTGATGGATCACTATGGGTTGTTGATATGTACCGTTACATGATTGAACACCCTCATTGGTTGCCACCGAACGGGAAGCAAGAACTGAAGCCGCATTATTATTCTGGTCAGGATAAAGGACGTATTTTTCGGATAACAAAAAAAGACCATAATCATGTTTGGGGCTCTGTAACAAAAAATTCTCCTAATGGAATTTTACGAGATCTTGCTCTTAAAGAATCTTTCCGTAATGGCTACAAAGCAGAATGGAGCAAAAAAGATGTTCTTGAAGGGCTCCAATCTAAAGAGATTTATATTCGGAGAATGGCATTAAAACAGTCA
>Ga0163111_10002270_pt1 | contig 12140 bp, 8 predicted proteins | sample CRUFie1St18metaG_FD_109645 | JGI IMG/M metagenome (GOLD analysis project Ga0163111, IMG submission 109645) | Marine microbial communities from the Costa Rica Dome - CRUD Field 142mm St18 metaG | ecosystem: Environmental > Aquatic > Marine > Oceanic > Photic zone | place: Costa Rica: the Eastern... | reverse complement strand
AGGTAATTGTCATTACCAACTCTTACGCTAACTTTTCCACCTTCAGATAACTCAGTAGACTTAGTAACAATATTAATCGTACCACCTACAGACGAAATTGGCAGAGGAGAAGATCCTAAACCTCTTTGTACCTGCATAGCTGAAACAACATCAGTCAGACCAGCCCAGTTACTCCAAAATACTCTTCCATTTTCCATGTCATTCACTGGCATACCGTTAATCAAAACTGCGATATTCTCTTGTTGAAAACCTCTTAAAGTAATTCTCGAATCACCAAAAGCACCTCCACCACCAGTTGCAAATACACCAGGTGTAGAGTTTAATAACTCAGGAAGTTCAAGATTACCAATTCTTTCTTCAATTTCAGCTGTTGTTAGTGTAGACACTGCAACTGGTGTTTGTCTATCCTTTGCAAGGAATACAGATCCAAACACAGTTACACCTGATAATACATTATTACCTGGTTGTAATTGAATTATTCCAACATTTGCAGATTCACCAACAACAACTTCTTGAGACTCATATCCAACATAGGATACGACTAAAGTTGCTCCGGAATCTACTGAAATTGAAAATGAACCATTAAAGTCACTTGAAACTCCATCAGATGTTCCTTTGACTACAATTGTAGCACCTGGAAGTCCAGTTCCGATTTCAGAGTCGACAACGGTTCCAGTTACTGTAGTTTGAGCAAAACCAATTCCAGTGATTAGAATGGCTGCAAAAAACAAAATAAATTTTTTCATTTTCGAATAGTTTTAGTTGACGCAAATATGAAGAATTTTTTACCAATAAAAGTGGTGTAACAATTAAATTTATGAACAGAATTTTAAGTAAAAAATTAAAATATTTTATTGCTAAAAAATTATGAGTAATTTTTTAATTTTTTCAGATGGGATTTAGTTGATTCGTCATGATCCCCAATTTCATCAGTTTGAATTTCTGTTAATAACTTAGAAGCTAGTACTTTACCCAATTCCACACCCCATTGATCAAAACTGAAAATATTCCAAATTACTCCCTTAGTGAATACAATATGTTCATACATAGCTATTAACATTCCTAAAGATTCAGGATTAAGCTCGTCTATTAATATAGACGTAGTGGGTTTATTGCCGTCAAAAACTTTGAAATTTGAAGTTCTCTCAATAGTTTTTTCATCAATTTGTTTTGATTTCATTTCAGTAATCACTTCCTCTAAATTTTTCCCTACCATTAGAGCTTGCATTTGACCAACAAAATTGGACATTAACTTGTTATGACTGTCTTTATTTCCATGAAGGGATTTTTTAAAACCTATAAAATCACATGGAATTAACTTATCTCCCTGGTGAATTAATTGAAAAAATGCATGTTGAGTATTCGTTCCAGTTCCTCCCCAAATTATGTTTCCGGTACTGTAATTAATATTGTTTCCAAATCTGTCGATATTTTTTCCATTACTTTCCATCATGGATTGCTGTAAATAATTGGGTAGTAGATTAAGATATTCTGAGTAAGGAATAATCCCTTGTGTTTGTGATCCAAGAAAGTTACTATTCCAAATACCAATCAATGCTAAGCAAACGGGAATATTATTTTTAATTTCTGTTTCCCTAAAATGTTTATCCATTTTCTCAGCACCAATTAAAAACTTTTTGAAGTTATCGTATCCGATTGAAATTGAAATAGATAGTCCAACTCCACCCCACATAGAAAATCTTCCTCCTACAAAATCATACATATTAAAAATAAATTCTCTATTGATTCCAAAGGAATTTAAAGCCTCAGTATTTGTAGATACTGCACAAAAATGGTTTTGAATTTTTTTGGTGTTTAAATTTTCTTCAATCCATTTTTTTGCTAAGTAAGCATTAGTCAGAGTTTCCTGAGTTGTAAATGTTTTAGAAACAACAATAAAAAAAGTAGTTTCAGGATTTAAATTTTTTAAAACTTCACTGGAGTGGTCACCATCCACATTAGATATAAAGTGAACATTTAAGTGGTTTTTATAAAACTTGAGTGCCTCGACAGCCATCTTTGGGCCTAAATCAGATCCACCAATACCAATATTTACAATATCCGTAAATTTTTTTCCGGTCAATCCTTTGATTGATCCATCAATAATTTTGGATGAAAAACTTTTAATCTTTTCTCTATCTTTTTTTATAAATGAGTTTTTAGTACTGAAGTTTCTGAGCTCTGTGTGGAATACTGATCTTTCTTCAGTTTCATTTATTTTATCACCATCAAATAACATTTTAATTGAGTCGGTAATTTTACATTCCTTAGCAAGATCAGTAAGAAGTTTAAATGTTTTTTTATTTAAAATATTTTTGGAGAAATCAACATCAAAACAATCCCATTCAATTGATAAATATTTTAATCTATTATTTTCTTCTAAGAATAAATCGTTTAATCTCTTTTTGAAAAGAATATCTCTTTGTTGGATCAATTCTTTCCAGGCCTTAGTTTTTGTTGGATTTATCTTGTATAGTGGCATTTTTATGGAATAGTTGTAATTGTTTTTTCATCAAAGTTAAGATTTGATTTCATACTATCAAGCTTCAACTTGATAGGCCCCATATAAGCAAGATACTTTTGCTTTAAAAAATCTGATATTGGTTTGGCCTCAGGCAGTTTTTGTTTTAGTGGGTCAACTTGTTTTCCATTTTTCCAAAATCGGTAGCAAACGTGAGGACCTGATGTATATCCAGTCATTCCAACTTCTCCAATTTTATCACCTTGTTCTACATATGTTCCAACCTTTAAACCTCTTTTTCTCATGTGTAGGTATTGAGTGGAGTATGTTGCGTTATGTTTTACAGTTACGTAATATCCATTTCCTCTTGTATATCCAGATTTCACAACTCTGCCAGCGGCAGTAGTTCTAATATCAGTACCAACTGGCGCAGCAAAATCGGTTCCATAGTGAGGCCTGACCCTTCCATAATATGCAATTTTTCTTCTCAGATTATATCTCGATGAAATTCTACTAAATTGCACAGGTGATAATAAAAAAGCTCGTCTCAAGTTTTTACCCTTATCATCGAAATATTCATACATCCCTTTGATTGAATCAGTTTGAAATTCAATCGCGTAAAAAGGTTTACCTCTATGTTCAAAATATGCATTATGTATTCTATTTAGTCCAATGTTTATGGTGTCGTCTATATACCTTGATGTGTATAATATCTTAAAGTTATCTCCTTTTTCAAGTCTGAAAAAATCAATATTCCATGCATAAATTTCAGATAGCTCATTGCTTAGTAATGGACTAAGTTTGAGGTCTTGCATAGTTTCTGATAATGAGCTTTTGATTGTTCCAACGGCCTCAAATTCAACAAGCTTAATTTCTTTTTGTTTTTTTTCTGCCCATAGAGAATCGCCTAATGATACAACAATGTAATCAATTGGATTTGGTTGGTAAATAAATACCAATGGGTTATTCAGAGAATCTTTTGATGAGAGTATCGTGTAGGGCCTTCCTACATTTATTTTTCTAATATCAAAAACTTTTTTGGTTTCTTGAACTATATCATAAATTTTTGGGTAAAAGAGATTATTTTTCTCGAGAATTAACCCGAACGAATCTCCAGAAATAATGGTGTCCTTTTTTACGTTATAATTATTTAGTGTAAAGCCAAATTCCTTTATAATTTTTTCTTTTTTTAGTTCAATTTTTGTTTCGGTATTTTTCTCTCCACACGAAAACAAAAAAATAAATATTACACAAAAAATAACTCTATTCACCTACTACAATTTTAAATGGATTAGCAAGTCCTCTAAAAGAAACTAAGTTAGCAACAATAGAACCAACTCTCAAATCTGCTTTTACTTTTATTGGAAGCCTATTTTCATCATTTGTTACCCAAATTTGAATCCCCTCGTTGTCCCTGAAAACTCTGCCAGATTCCATGTAGGGTCTGAGTCTCATACATTGAACAGTCCCAAATTTAGTTTTTACTTTTTCAATTCCTAAAAACATCATTTTGAAAGGATATATTTCTTGATCAAAGAAAATATCTACATAAATTAAATCATTTGGCTTCAATGATTTAATATCAAAATGTTTTCTTAAATAATAAAAAGTAGAGATTATATCTTGAATGTTGGGATGAATATTAAATTCCTTTTTTACATTTTTTAATTTATCATAAAATAAGGCTTTGTTTCTAACATAGTCATAAGTGGTTTCAGCCTCTCTTTCATAGCCGCCCTCATAAATATCTCTTATAGATTTAACTGGCTTTACTAAATCTGTAGGAAAAAAAGTTTCATATATGTCATCAACTTTAAAGAATAATCTAGCCAGACCAGTCGTTCTACCTATTGATGTAGCTCTTAAGACCTTATTTCCGTTCAAAAATTCTTCTTTTAAAGTCAGTGAAGCATAACTCGCATTAAAAAAACCATAATTTAATTTGTATTCAAGTTTTTCACCTGGTTTGAAAGCATTAAAGTTAGGAAGGGTTTCGACATTATCTTTTTGTGATAAGCAAAAATTTATCGGGATTAGGAGTATAATAAATAAGATAAACCTCATTTTAAACAAAATTATAAAACTAGTCATCTCTGTCTAGAAAGTCTATTAGTTTTTTTGCTTTACTTTTTCCAATTTCATCCTCTATTTCTTCTTTTCTAACCTGTTTTAATTGTAAAATTGACTTGAACTTTCTAAGCAATTTTAATTTTGTCTTTTCGCCAATACCAGGAATTATATCAAGATCTGATTTCAAAGAATCTTTTGATCGTCTATTTTTATGAAAAGTTAAGCTGAACCTATGAGCTTCATTTCTCAAATTTTGGATTACTTTAAGTGTTTCTGATTTTTTATTGAGGTAAAGTGGAATAGAATCATTTGGATAATAGAGTTCTTCTAACCTTTTTGCAATACCGATAATTGGTATTGTCGTATATAATTTTAATTCTTTTAGACTCTTAACTGCTGAACTCAGTTGACCTTTTCCTCCATCCACAATAATAAGCTTAGGTAAAGGATTATTTTCATTAATCATTCTTGAATAGCGTCTGTAAATTACTTCTTCCATGGACTTAAAGTCGTTAGGTCCATCAACTGTTTTAATAATGAATTTTCTATACATTTTCTTCATTGGTTTCCCATCAATAAAAACAACACAAGCTGCCACAGAATTTGTGCCTTGAATATTAGAAACATCAAAGCATTCTATATGATTTGGTTCATTATCAAGTTTTAAATCAATCTTCATTTGATTCATGATTCTATTTTTATGCCTCTCGGGATCTAAAATTTGTATTTGCTTCAATCTTTCAATTTTGAACATTTTACAATTTTTTAATGAGAGCTCTAACAGCTTTTTATTATCTCCGACCCTGGGAACAATGAATTTTATGCCTAATTGTTTACTCAAATTATATTGTGAAATAATAGTTTTGGATTCTGATCTAAATTTATCTCTAAGATTAAGAATTACCAGACTGATTATTTCAATATCACTCTCATCCAATGTCTTTTTGATTTCTTGATTATGAAATCTTATTACACGACCGTATGCAATTTGTAAGTAGTTTATGTAGGCGTTTTCAGAATCTGAAATAATAGAAAAAACATCTATGTTATTCAGTTTTTTACTAACTACTGTAGACCTTGCCTGATAGTTTTCTAATGTTTCAATTTTATCTTTTATATTCTGAGCCCTTTCAAATTTCATTTTTTCAGAAAAGGCATACATTTCTTCTTTGAGTAATTTTTTGACTTTTTTAAACTTTCCATTTAATATATCCCTGACCAATACAATATTTTTATTGTAAGTTTTTTCAGAAAGTAAACTTTCGCTAACTTTTTTATCTCCACTTTCATGAAATCCGATTATTATAGAATGTTCATTCTTCTTAAAAACCTTCAAGAATAACTCTTTGTTACTATTCTTTATCTGTCTCTCTGAGAAATTATAGTTGCTATTTCTTATTGGATATAGTGTTCTAATTATATTTAGTAGAACATTTATAACCTTAATATTTGTGTATGGTCCAAAATATTCTGAACCATCTTTAATCAATTTTCTTGTTAAAAAAACCCTTGGAAACCTTTCATTCTTTATACATATCCATGGATAGGTTTTATCATCTCTCAATAGTATATTGTATTTGGGCTGATTCTTTTTTATTAGAGAGTTTTCAAGAAGAAGAGCATCAGATTCAGATTGTACTACTACATGTTCAATACTATCAATATTTTTAACAAGATTTATAGTTTTTCGTGATTTAATATTTTTCTGAAAATACGATTTAACCCTTTTTTTTAGATTGATTGCTTTACCAACGTAAATTATCTTTTTTTCTTTATTTAAAAACTGGTAAACTCCAGGTTGCTCGGGAATTGTTTTAAGTATTAATTTTGATGCGTCAGACACTTAACTAAAATAATTATTTTATTTGTTTAGATTTAGATAATGGACAAATTTAACGCCAGAAAAAAATATCGACAATTAAGGGGTGAATTATCTAATAATGAGATATTGGATTTAAGTGTAAAAATTGCAAATAATTCTTTGAATTTAGACATATGGGAGTACAAGAATTATCACATTTTTTTATCGATAGAAAAAAATAATGAAGTTGACACAAATCCAATCCTAAATATTTTAACAGCTAAGGAAAAAAAAATAATAATTTCAAAATCAAATTTTGAGGATTTATCTATGACCAATTATATTTTAGATGATGATGTTGTTTTGGAACAGAACAAATATGGTATTCCAGAACCGAAGAATGGCCAAAAAATAAAAATTTCATCCATTGAAGTAGTATTTATTCCACTTCTTTGTTTTGACAAAAAAGGCAATAGAGTTGGTTATGGGAAAGGTTTTTATGATAGATTTTTAAATGAATTACCAAAAAAATCAATCAAAATAGGTTTATCATTATTTTCTCCAGAGCATTCTATCGTGGGAATTAATAAACATGACGTAAAATTGGATTATTGCATAACACCTAAAAAGGCTTTCAGTTTTCCTTAAAGAAAGACTTATTAAATACAATCATTATAAATATTCCTATTGAAATTACGGAGTCAGCTATATTAAAAACAGGCTCAAAGAATGTAAATTCACCTCCTCCGATAAATGGTAAGAATGAAGGCCATGTCCATGTAAATAAAGGAAATTGAAACATATCAACCACATTACCATAAAAAATTGAACTGTAACCATTACCTGGTGAGAAGGTAGCTATTTGGAAATAGCTTTCAGTAAAAATATATCCATAAAAAACTGAGTCAATCACATTACCAATTGCACCAGCCAATATCAGAGATAATGAAATACTGAATAACTTACTAGAGTTTTCTTCAACTGTTTTTTTGAGCCAGTAAAATATAAAGCCAATTGCAATAATTCTAAATAGAGTTAAAAATAATTTACCATTTTCTTCACTTATAAATGGCACAAAATCACTTATTTGTGCTCCCCAAGCCATTCCTTTGTTTTCAATAAATAAAAGTTTAAACCAACCTAAATCAAAGATTGGATCTTGACCATAGATGGTTAGAGGAAAATTTAATTTAATGTAAACTTTGAGAAATTGGTCACAAAATAAAATAAAAGCAACAATAGCTAAGCATTGTATAAAACTAATTTTTTGACTTTTCATTAGTGCTCTCAAAAATATGATTTGCGGATTTTGTTATAAAACCATCAAAATTATTATATCTATATGCAAATTCGTAATAACAACCAGGTATTTTATGATATCCATCCGAAAATTTGACTTCAATTTCTTGTGACATTATCGATGATTGCTCAAGACCTTGATTTACAGAACCTTTTATTTCTCCACCTGAAGAATTAATTTCAAAACCATTTTCTTTTAAATATGAGTTTAATTGGGTTAAATTTTTAAAGTATGAACAATCAGTTACACTTACTGTGAAGTGATTAGCTATATAGCCCATAGCTAAAACCCATGATGCATATTCCGATTCTGATTGTATTTTTTTATATGTAACATAATCAATTGGAGACCATGGTATCCCAGATGATAAAAAATCAGCCTTAGAAATTGATTCCAAATCAATTTCATTTACTTTATCATTGATTATTTTTTGAAGTTCATCCGAGAAATTTTCTAGTAAAAGTTCACTTATAAAGATTCTTGGTAATGTCGGGTTTGGATGTAAATAATAGGTTGCTTTAAGCTTTTTTTGAGTAAAAGATAAATCTTCAATTGCTCTGTAGCCATTTTCTATAAAATAATTTGACAGAACATGTCTATTGACTCTTTTATGATTAAAAGTCCTTAGTGCTATATGATCATTAATTATATCATTAGGCTCTTTATCCTTTATTAAATTTAAAACCCTGTTAATATGTGGATTTAAATTTGAGTAATCATTCCACATTTTTGAAAGAAAATCATTGATTTTCATAGTTTATAAAATACTAAGAGATATTATTTTTTGCTTCAATACTAAGAGTTGCATGAGGTACAAGTTTTAATCTCTTCTTTGAAATTAACTTTCCCGTTACTCTACAAATCCCATACGTTTTATTTTCGATTCTTATTAAAGCGTTTTTCAGATCCCTTATAAACTTTTCTTGTCTTATTGCAAGTTGTGTGTTAGCTTCTTTCGACATTGTTTGTGAACCTTCTTCAAATGCTTTAAATGTTGGTGAAGTGTCTTCTGTACCATTATTGCCATCATTCATATATGCACTTCTAATAAGCTCTAAATCCCTTTGAGCTTTTGAAATTTTTTCTTCGATAATCTTTTTAAAACTTCCTAAATCTTTATCAGAGTATCTAACAACTAGGTTATCCTTTTTCATTTTATATGTTTTTAAAAATTTTAATTTTAATAATTAAGTTATCAAATTCAACTTCTTGGGCATTGATTAAATTTTCTTTAAAATTTAACTCAATAGCTAAAGTTTCATTTTTAATATAGTCAATATTTTCAAAAATAGCTTTTTCAATTAAATTATTGTTTTCAATTTCTATAATAATTTTATCGCTAACATTATATCCAGAATCCTTTCTAATATTCTGAATTCTGTTTACTATTTCACGAGCTATGCCTTCATTTTTTAGTTCTTCATCAATATTGGTATCAAGTGCAATGGTAGTGCCGTTCTCTGAAACAACTTGCCACCCTTCGATATCTTCAAAATAAATTTCAATATCCTCTAGTAAAAGCTCAACATTATTTTCAAGAGTTAATAATTTGTCATTTTCTATTTTTTCGATTTGTTCTGAACTTAAGTCATTAATGTAGGCACTAATAATCTTTAAATCTTTTCCAAACTTAGGGCCCAATAGCTTAAAATTAGGTTTGGCTTTTTTAATTAAAATTTTCGATGAGTCTCCTACAAGTTCAACGTTTTTAACATTAATTTCAGATTTAATAAATTCAGATATATCCATTAAACTTTCTTTCTCATTTTTATTTCTGTATGGAATTATAATTTTATTTAAAGGTTGTCTAACTTTTATTTTCTCTTTTTTTCTCAACGATAAAGCAAGTGAGCATATTTCTTGCGATTTTCTAATTTTTTTCTGCAACTCTTTTTTAATTAATGAGTCAGAATGAACTGGAAAATCAGTTAAGTGAACAGAGTCATTATTTCTGTTCAAATCTTGATATAAATTATCCATGTAAAATGGACTAATTGGTGATGATAAAATGGATACTGTTTTTAAGCATTCTAATAATGTTTGGAATGCAGCTATTTTATCATCATTATATTCTCCCTTCCAAAATCTTCTTCTGGAGAGTCTAACATACCAGTTACTTAAGTTATCCTGAACAAATTTTGAAATAAGTCTAGCTGATTTTGTTGGCTCATAATTTTCATATGCATCTTTCACTTCTTTAATAAGGGTGTTTAATTCTGAAATAATCCATCTATCTAGCTCACATCTGTCTTTGTAGTCAATAATTTTTTCATGATTTTTAAATTTATCAACATTGGCATAAAGACTGAAAAATGAATATATATTATGTAGAGTTCCAAAAAACTTTCTTCTAACTTCTTCAATTCCTGCTACATCAAATTTTAAATTGTCCCAAGGATTTGAGTTTGAAATCATGTACCATCTAGTTGCATCTGGCCCAAATCTGTCTAGAGTTTCGAAGGGATCAACAGCATTACCTAATCTTTTTGACATTTTTTGTCCATTTTTATCTAATACTAGTCCATTTGAAATAACATTTTTATAGCTATTTGAATTAAAAACAAGAGTACCGATAACATGGAGGGTATAAAACCACCCCCTGGTTTGATCAACACCCTCTGCTATGTAATCTGCAGGAAAAAACTTTTTTTCGTCTATATAATTTTTATTTTCAAAAGGATAATGCCATTGAGCATAGGGCATAGCTCCTGAATCAAACCAAACATCAATCAAATCACTTTCTCTATACATTTTCTTTTTTGAGCTTGATGATAAAACTATATCGTCAATTGTATGTTTATGCAGGTCTATTTTATCATAATTTTCATTACTCATATTTCCAACTTCAAAGCCTTGAAAAGGGTTAGAATCCATATTTCCGTCTTCAACAGATTGATTTATTTCTTCAATCAATTGTTTTACTGATCCAATTACTTTTGTTTCAGAGCCATCTTCGGAAATCCAAATAGGCAAGGGGATTCCCCAAAATCTTGATCTAGAGAGATTCCAATCATTTGCATTGTTAAGCCAATTGCCAAACCTTCCTTCACCAGTTGATTTTGGTTTCCAATTTATCTTATTATTAAATGCAATTAACTCATTTCTTTTTTCTGTTACTTTTATAAACCATGAGTTTAAAGGATAATACAAAACTGGTTTATCTGTTCTCCAGCAGTTTGGATAACTGTGAGTATATTTTTCTACCCTAAATGCTTTATTTTGCTCTTTAAGTTTAATTGCTATTTCAACATCAACCGATCGTTCAGGAGCTTTACCGTTTTCATAATATTCATTTTTTACAAACTTTCCTCCCAGACTTCCCAACTGTTTTACAAATTTTCCCTGAAGATCAACAAGTGGAACTAATTCTCCATTATTGTTTTTAACTAACATAGGGGGAACTTCTGGTTTAGCATTTTTAGCTGCAATAGCATCATCAGCACCAAATGTTGGTGCTGTATGAACTATGCCAGTACCTTCTTCAGTAGTGACAAAATCTCCAGAAATTATCCTAAATGCATTTTCTGGATTATCATTTGGAAGTGGAGCATCATTCCATATTTGATGATATTTTATGCCAACAATATTTTTCCCTGAAAATGATTCCGCAATAATATATGGAATTTCCCTCTCATTATTAAAAACTAATTCTCCCTCATTTTGAACCTCAAAAAAGTTGATTTTAAAGACTTTAGTTATTAAAGCTTTGGCAAGTACAACATTTACTGGTTGATGTGTATATAAATTAAACGTTTTGATTAGGCAATAATCAATTTTTTCACCTACTGTTAATGCTGTATTTGAAGGTAAAGTCCATGGTGTAGTTGTCCAAGCTAGAATATGAATTTTTGAATATTTTTTTAAAAAAGTTGGGACAGATTCCTTCACACATTCAAATTGTGCTGTTACAGTTGTATCTGTAATATCTTGATACGTTCCAGGTTGATTTAGTTCGTGAGAACTAAGGCCTGTTCCAGCTTTTGGTGAATATGGTTGAACACTGTAACCTTTATATATTAATTTTTTATCGTATAAGTCTTTCAATAGCCACCACACAGATTCAATATATTTTGATTTGTATGTGATATAAGGATCATCCATATCAACCCAATATCCAATTCTTTTTGTTAGTTCATTCCAAACATCAGTATATTTCATTACCGCTTTTTTACATGCTTCATTATAATCTCTTATACTAATTTTCGAACCAATATCTTCTTTGGAAATATTTAGCTCTTTTTCAACACCCAGTTCAATTGGAAGTCCATGAGTATCCCATCCAGCTTTTCTATTTACTTTGAACCCATTAAGAGTTTTATATCTACAGAATATATCTTTTATAGCTCTAGCCATTACATGATGAATACCTGGCATCCCATTAGCGGATGGTGGACCTTCATAGAAAATGAATTCTTTATTGTCTCTGTTTGAAATACTCTTTTCAAATGTTTTATCAACTTTCCAAAAAGAGGAAATATGTTCAGAAACTTTAATTAGATCTAATGTTT
>Ga0163111_10002269_pt1 | contig 12146 bp, 7 predicted proteins | sample CRUFie1St18metaG_FD_109645 | JGI IMG/M metagenome (GOLD analysis project Ga0163111, IMG submission 109645) | Marine microbial communities from the Costa Rica Dome - CRUD Field 142mm St18 metaG | ecosystem: Environmental > Aquatic > Marine > Oceanic > Photic zone | place: Costa Rica: the Eastern... | reverse complement strand
TTTCCAGAGTAGAAATTGAGAGCTATCCAGGTGCTGATAATGACGTAACAAAAGTTGTGCAAAGTATGCCAGGACTTTCCCCTTCTGTTGGTGGTTTCAGAAATGATTTAATAATTAGAGGTGGTGCCCCAAACGAAACAGTATATTATTTGGATGAAATTGAAATTCCTAATATAAATCACTTTAGCACTCAAGGAAGTGCTGGCGGCCCTCAAGGAATGATTAATATCTCATTTATAGATGAAGTAACACTTAGCACCTCAGCATTTGGTGTAGAATATGATAATCCACTTAGTGGTGTATTACAGTTCAATCAAAGAAATGGTAATCCAAATAATATTAGCGGGAACTTTAGATTTGGAGCAAGCGACTCAGCAATAACAATTGAGGGACCGTTCTCAAAGTCTGATAAAAATAAAACAACATTTATTTTTTCAGCAAGAAAAAGTTACCTGCAGTTTTTATTTAAATTAATTGGTCTTCCAATCAGACCTGACTATTGGGATTTTCAGGGAAAAATAAATCATAAGATTGATGATTATAATAGCATAAATATTATTGGCCTTGGTGCGATTGATAATTTTTCTGTTGAAGCACCTGAAGATTTTGATTTTACCCAACAATCTTTTTTAGAGCAAGTGCCCATAATTAAACAAAGCTCTACAACTGTAGGCGCCTCTTGGATAAGAAAATTTAAAGATAGTAAAGGGCAATTTATTTTAGCCCTTAGTACTAATAAACTAAAAAATATTTTCTCAAGATACTCTGACAATGAAAATTTACAAGGTCTATATTTTAGAAATGATTCACACGAGTGGGAAACAAAATTAAAAACTAAAACAATTAACTATGTTGATGATTGGAAAATAACTTGGGGAACAAATTTTCAATACTCTGATTACTACAATAATACGACAGATATTATAAATCAAGTAGAGTATCTTACACATATTAATTTTTACAAATACGGCTTATATGGGAGTATTTCAAAAAGTTTCATTAATTCAAAATTAGATATATCATTAGGGATAAGAGCTGATGAAGATAATTTCAGTGAAGGATCGAAACTTCTTAGCAATGTATCACCCAGAATATCAACATCATATGCACTTAGTGAGGATCGAAAATTAAAATGGAATTCAAGTGTTGGGGTATATTTTAAAATTCCTACATACACTGTTCTAGGCTTTAAAGACATTTTTGGAAATTTTACAAATCAAAATGCTAAATACACGAAAAGTAATCACTATGTAACGGGTTTAGATTATGCTTTGGGAAATGCATCTAGAATATCAATAGAAGGGTTTATTAAACAATATGAAAATTTTCCTATTTCTATTGTTGACGGAGTTTCACTCGCGAATAAAGGAGCTGATTTTGAAGTACTTGGTAACGAAAATATTATTACAAATGGAACGGGGAAAACGAAAGGAATAGAGTTTTTATTTCAACAAAAATTAACAAGAAACTTTTATGGAATTTTCTCATATACCTTCTTCAAAAGTGAGTTTACAGATATTAATGGAAACTATCTTCCTTCTGTTTGGGACAGTAAACATCTTTCATCATTCAGTGGCGGCTACAAGCTTAAAAGAAATTGGGAGATAAGTTCTAGATGGCGTTTTGCAGGGAAAACTCCCTACGTTCCATATGATTTAGATTCTAGTCTTTTGAATTATCCTAATATGATTCTGGATTATTCTCAACTTGGAAATGTAAAACTTAACAATTTTTCTCAGTTAGATATAAGATTGGATAAAAAATGGAATAGAGAAAAAATCTCTGTTAACTTCTTCATAGAAATTCTAAATCTTCTTACCCAAAAAATTCCTACGCCCCCTGAATATGGTCTTGAGAGAGATGATACTGGTAATATTGTTAACCCTTTAAACCTAGTTGAAATAGAGGTTAATAGGGAATCAATTATTCCTTCTTTTGGGTTTTCAATTGATTTCTAAGGCAAACTTATAAAGTAAGTATATATAGCTAATAGTGTTAAATTTTTAATTAATCAATAATATATTGGGGGAAAAATTGCGAAATATTTTATATAATGAACAAATATCAATAAATATTTTTAATAAAAACTTAATTTTAAACCCGATTTTTTTTTAAATATGCATTGCGTTAACAGATTATTAACATATCTTTAACCCAATTAAAAACTAAACATAAACAAATTATGAGAACAATTCTTAAGATTTTAATGATGTTAGTTGGTGTTTTTACTTATGCTCAGACTACAGTTTCTGGAAGCATTACAGATAAAAACGACCAACCATTATCAGGCGCTACTGTCATTGTAATTGGAACATCAAGTGGTGTTGCAGCTGATTTCGATGGTAATTATTCTATTACCGTTGATATGGATACTCCATTTAGTATTGAGGCAAGTAGTGTTGGTTTCAAGCCTGCAACTGTTGAAGTTACAGGCAGTTCAACAATAAACATTGTTTTAGAAGACAATTCAGCTCTTGATGAGGTTGTAGTCTCAGCTTCTAGAACTCCTCAAAGAGTTTTTGAATCTCCTGTAACAATCGAAAGATTTGGAACTAAGGATATCAGAACTACTGCATCAGCAGATTTTTATGATGGACTTGAAAACTTAAAAGGTGTTGATATTAATGTAAATAGTTTTACTTTTAAATCAATCAATACAAGAGGTTTTGCAACATTCGCAAATACAAGGTTTGTGCAATTAGTTGACGGAATGGATAATTCAGCTCCTGCACTTAATTTCCCACTAGGTAACCTGCTAGGAATGACAGAAGTTGATGTTCTTGACGTTGAATTAGTACCTGGTACCTCATCTGCTCTTTATGGTGCAAATGCATTCAATGGTATTTTATTAATGCGAAGTAAAAATCCGTTCGATCACCAAGGAATCAGTGGTCAATACAAAAGAGGGGTTACAGTACAAGATGCCGCTGGGACAAATGAATTCCAAGATGTCCAAATAAGGTGGGGTCACAAATTCAGTGATAAACTTGCTATGAAAGTTAACTTTGGATATTTAACCGGAACTGACTGGATTGCTAACAGCGAAGAAGATAAATTAAATAGATCTGTATTTGCAGGCGTATATAATAAAGACGGAATTAACATATACGGAGATGAAGTTCAGACAAACATATATGGTGTGGCACAAGCAATGGTTGGACTAGGTCTCTTACCTGCTGGTGCTGAAGCACTAGTTCCTTCAACAAATGTTAGTAGAACAGGATATAACGAAACCGATATGGCAGAACCTGACGCGACTAGTAAAAAAGCTGATTGGGGTTTATACTATAGACCTATTGAAGGAAGCAATCTTGAAATTTCATACATTGGAAAATGGGGTACTGGTAAGACTTTATATCAGGGTATAAACAGATATGCCATTAAGAATTTTTTAATGACTCAACATAAACTTGAAGTAACAAATGATAATTGGTTTGCAAGAGCATACGTAGTTGAAGATGATGCAGGAGACTCTTATGATATGACATTTGCTGCAATTAACGTAAACAGAAGATGGAAACCAGATCTTAACTGGTTTGCAGAATATGTTGGCGGAATTGTTAATGGTCAACTAGCAGGAATGACAATTGACCAAGCTCACGTTTTAGGTAGACAAATAGCGGATACAGGTAGATGGCTTCCAGGCTCTCCGGAGTTTAATGCTAATTTAGCTGAGGTAATTCAAGATCCAGATTTAACTACTGGTGCAAAATTTACTGACAATTCTAAATTCTACCATCTAGACTACAACTATAATTTTGGTCACATGTGGGATTGGGCTGAGATTCAAGTAGGTGGTTCTGCAAGAAGATACTCCCTAAATTCAGGTGGAACTATCTTTACTGATGTAGATGGTCCAATTGAGTATCAAGAAACAGGTTTCTACACACAGGCTGTTAAGAAAATGATGGATGATAGAATTGTATTAACCGCTGCAATGAGATATGATAAATCAGAATTGTTTGATGGTCAATTTTCTCCAAGAGCAGTTTTAAGTTACACTGCAGGTGAATACAAGAATTTAAACTTCAGAGTTTCTTACCAAACTGGATTTAGAACTCCTACTACTCAGGATTTATTTATTGGTTTAGATGCCGGTCAAGCTAGATTAGTCGGATCTGCAGCTGGAAATCCTGAAAGATATGTAAGGGATTATGCTGTAAGTGCCGCTGGTCAAGCATTAGGAGTTCCAGCAACAGTAACAATTTCTGGTGCTTCTGCATATAATAATGCATATGAAGCTAGTTCTGTTCAAGCTTTTGCTGCTTCCGGTAATCCATCTCTTTTGAGAGTAGCTGAAGTTGATTATGTTAAGCCAGAGCAGATGGAGTCAGTGGAATTTGGTTTTAGAGGTAAATTATCTAAAACATTTACTGTTGATGCTGCTGTATATAGAAATGATTTCCAGGACTTTATTAATACACAAGTTGTATTATCTCCTCTCTACGGAGAAGTTGGTGATGGAAGTCTTTCAATTGTAGCAATGGCAAATCAAGATTTTGAAACATGGAGCTCATACACAAACTCTCCAGCAGAAGTATCCTCTTGGGGAATGTCTATAGGAGTGGCAACCAAAATCTTTGGAAATTTTGATTTATCTGGTAGTTATACAAAAACTGAACTAGAATTTGAACAATCATTATACCCAGACTTTAGAACAAACTGGAATACACCTGAGCACAAAATTAAAGCTCAATTTGGTAATACAGAGCTATTTAAAAACTTTGGATTTAATGTTGCTTGGAGATATTGGAGTGAGTATTTATGGCAAGCATCCTTTGGGGATGGTATGGTTCCAGAAACTCATGTAATTGATGCACAGTTTAACCTTACAGTACCGAAGTGGAAGTCAACTATTAAAGTTGGTGCTACTAACTTAGGTGGTGAGGAATACTTTACTGCATTTGGTTCTGGATTTATCGGTACTCAGTACTATATTTCATGGACTGCTAATAACTTTTAATAAATAAAATAAATTATTATGAAAATTAAATATCTATTACTTTCTGTTCTCATGTTAGCTCTTTGGAGTTGTGAAACAGATGTTGTTAACCCAGACGAAGTATATCCAGACCCATTTCTTGAAATAAGTTCTGGTGATGCTGACTTTAGCACTTATGTTGCTATGGGTGAAGGAATCACAGCAGGTATGACAGACAACTCATTATTCATGGCAGGTCAAATGAACTCTTACCCTAATATTATGGCTGGAGTTATGTCAATGGCCGGTGGTGGTGAATTTACTCAGCCTTATACAAATGACAATGTTGGTGGTATGTTAGTTGGCGGAAATGAAGTATGGGGTGAAAGATTATATTTTGACGGAGGTGGACCGGCTGGTGTTGGCGGAAATATCACAAATGAGGCTACAAGCACTATGCCTGGACCTTACAATAATATGGCATTCCCATTTGTTAATGGAATACATATGGTTGCTCCTGGCTATGGAAGCTTAGCTGGATTGGCTGCAGGTGCTGCAAATCCTTGGTTTGTTAGAGCAGCTTCAAGTGATGGTGCCACGATCCTAGGGGATGCTGCTGGTCAAATGCCAACATTTGTAACTGTTGTTCCAGGAAATGATTTCGCTGCATACGCAGGCCTAGGAGCAAGTGGTTTACAAGGAACAATGCTTGACTTAACTGGTCCTCAGGGAATGCTAGTTGGTGTTGGAGCAACACTTCAGACATTAGGAGCTATGGTTCCAAGTGGGGTTGTTACTACTTTACCTGATCCAACAAATACTCCACAGTGGAATACCATCCCATGGAATTCAATACCTCTGGATCAAGCAACTGCTGATCAATTAAATAATTTGCTGGGTGCTCCTTATAATGGAGCTCTTGCAGTAGCTGCATTATTTGGAGTTATTTCAGAAGAAGAAGCTGCTTTAAGATTTGTAAATGCTGTTGCTGGTCAAAATGGGGTTCTTATTGAAGATGAAAGTTTAACACTAATTGATCTCAGTGCTTTAGGCGGTCCAGTGCTTCCAAACATTAGACAAGCAAATGCAAATGACAAAATAGGTTTAACTGCATCAGCTCTTTTAGGTAACCCTTTAGATCCTAATAACCCAGCTCTTGGTATATGGGGTGTTTCTGCTCCTCTACCAGATTCATTTACTTTGATGGGAAGTGAAATTACAGATATTCAATCACAACTTGCAACTGCTAATGCTGCTATTTCAGCATCTGTGCCAAATGGATGGGCACTATTTGACTTAGGTGATTTATATAATGAAGTTGTTACACATGGAATTTTTGAAGATGAATTTAATATGACTGGTGATTTAGTCTTTGGAGGGTTCTTTGGACTTGATGGTTACCATCCAACCTCTAGAGGAAGTGCTTTAATTGCTAAAAAAATGATAGAAGCTATTGATGCAACATGGGGATCAAACCTTTCTGATGTAGGATTAGACATTGGTGATTATCCAACGAATTATCCTGATGGAATATAACCTTTAGAAAAACAAACTAACTAAAAAAAGTCTGGAATTAATCCAGACTTTTTTTTTGTTTAAAATATTTAATTAAATGTTAAAAAATCTATTGAATATATTTCATAAAAAATCTATATTTGCCACTTAATAATATCAAGTATTTTAACAACTTACTTACTAACATGACATCAGGAAAAATATCTCAAATCGTCGGCCCTGTTATAGATGTAGAATTTAGTTCTGAATCTGGCTTACCAAAAATATATGATTCACTAGAAATTGAAAAAGCTGATGGAACAAAACTTGTTCTGGAGGTACAATCTCATATTGGTGAAAATACCGTTAGAACAATTGCCATGGACTCATCTGACGGCCTTAGTCGTGGAGAAGAGGTGAAAGCAACTGATAATCCAATTCAAATGCCTATCGGAAAAGAAATAAATGGAAGACTTTTCAATGTAATAGGAGACTCAATTGACGGAATTGGTAATTTACCTAAGTCAGGTGATAGAGGAATTCCAATACACAGAGAATCACCTAAGTTTGAGGATTTATCCACTTCAACAGAAGTTCTTTTTACAGGTATTAAAGTAATTGATTTGATTGAGCCTTATGCAAAAGGTGGTAAGATTGGTTTATTCGGTGGAGCCGGTGTTGGTAAGACGGTATTAATACAGGAATTAATTAACAATATTGCCAAAGGACATGGTGGTCTTTCTGTTTTTGCTGGAGTTGGTGAAAGAACAAGAGAGGGAAATGATCTGTTAAGAGAGATGCTTGAATCGGGAATCATCAATTATGGAGATGAATTCATGGAAAGTATGGAAAAAGGTGGATGGGATCTTAGCAAAGTTGATAAAGAAGCTTTAAAAGATTCAAAAGCAACATTTGTTTTTGGACAAATGAATGAGCCACCTGGAGCTAGAGCAAGAGTTGCTCTTTCAGGTTTAACGGTAGCTGAATATTTTAGAGATGGAGCTGGTGATGGCCAAGGAAAAGATGTTCTTTTCTTCGTTGACAATATTTTTCGATTTACTCAAGCTGGTTCTGAAGTTTCTGCTCTACTCGGTAGAATGCCCTCTGCGGTTGGATATCAACCGACACTTGCAACTGAAATGGGTGCGATGCAAGAAAGAATTACATCGACAAAAAATGGTTCAATTACATCCGTTCAGGCAGTATATGTGCCTGCAGATGATTTAACAGATCCTGCCCCTGCTACCACTTTTGCTCACTTAGACGCAACAACTGTGCTTTCAAGAAAGATTGCTGAGCTAGGTATATATCCTGCTGTTGATCCACTTGACTCAACCTCAAGAATTTTAACCCCAGAGATTTTAGGGGATGACCATTATAATTGTGCTCAAAGAGTTAAAGAGTTATTACAGCGTTATAAAGAACTACAAGATATCATCGCTATTCTTGGTATGGAAGAATTATCTGAAGAAGATAAGCAAGCGGTTGGTCGAGCTAGAAGAGTTCAAAGATTCTTATCACAGCCTTTCCATGTAGCAGAACAGTTTACTGGAATTCCTGGTGTATTAGTTGATATTAAAGATACAATCAAAGGTTTTAATATGATTATGGATGGAGAACTTGATCATTTGCCAGAAGCTGCTTTCAACTTAAAGGGAACAATTGAAGAGGCAATTGAAGCTGGAGAAAAAATGCTTGCTGAAGTATAAATTTTCTACAAATGATATTAGAAATAATTTCCCCAGAAAAAATAATCTTTAAAGGTGAAGTAGAATCCGTTTCGGTTCCTGGAGTTAATGGTGAATTTGAAATGTTAAATAATCACGCGGCAGTTGTATCAAACTTAAAAAAAGGTGCAATAAAAGTTTACGGAAATATTAATCTTGATGATATACAAAAAGAAATTTTTGAAAAAGGCGATAGAGGTTATCATTTAGATATTAACTCTGGAACAGTTGAAATGAAAAACAATAAGGTAACTGCATTAGTGGAATAAAAATTCTACAGCTTCTTAATTACATTTGTAACAATTCCCCAAATAATCAGCTGATCATCATCTTTGACCTCAATTGGTTTATAACTAGAGTTTTCAGGCTTTAACCAAATTCTATTTCTTTGTACGATAAGCCTTTTTACCGTAAACTCACCCTCTATAAAGCAAACTGCAATTTTATTATTACTTGGCTCTATGCTTCTGTCAATTACAATTAAATCTCCATCCTCCAAACCCGCATTAATCATTGAATCGCCTGAAACTCTAGCAAAAAATGTGGCTTCTTTATTTTTGATTAGCTCTTGATCAAGACTTATCCTTTCCTGCTTAAAATCACCTGCAGGTGAAGGAAATCCTGCTGATATTCCGACATTGATTAAAATTGAATCAAGATTAGTATTCTTGCTAGGTGTGAAAAAATTTAAGTTGTTTTTATGTTTCATTTAATCTTAATAATATCGTCCATCTTAGTCGTATAACAAGGTGATAAAAACTCCTGCTTCATCTTCCACTTTCTTTTTAAATCTTGATTAGCTAACTTAATTTTTTCACCATACTTGGAATTAATATAATCCATTGTCTTCATTAAAAGCTTATGTCTATAATCTTCATTTTCAAAAATACCAAGTTGATAGCTATTATTAGGGACAAGACTAGTAACAATTACACCAGCTTTTTTATAATCTATTTTATCTTGAAACATATTTTCAACTGCTTTTAGAGCATAGTTATTTAAAACAAATGAAGAATTTGTAGGATATGGTAATGTTATAACCCTAGAACAAGAATGTTGTTTTAAATCTTTTCTAAAATAGTTGCTTCTTATAAATACAATCATAATATTACAAAGAGAATTCTGTCTTCTTAACTTTTCAGCACAGGAAAATGAAAAAGTTGAAACCCTTTCTTTTAGTTTACTTAAATCCGAAAAGGGTTTTTCAAAAGACCTGGTAGTAGCTATAGACTTCTTAATCTTTAAAGAATCCAAATCTAAATTTGATATACCTTTTAATTCTTGTTGGATTTTTAATTCAACAATTGATAAATTTGATTTTACCCATTGTTCCGGTAAATTAACAAAATCTGATGCATTTTTACATCCGATATTTTGAAGGCGTTTAGATAATCTTTTACCTATTCCCCATATATCATTTAAAAGAAAATAATTTAATGCTTTAGATCTTTTATAGCCTGTATCCAAAACATATATATGTTTTGTCTGAGATGGAAATTTTCTTGCAATTTTATTAGAAATCTTTGCCAATGACTTTGTGGGAGCAATCCCCACAGAAGTTGGTATTCCCGTCCATTTCAAAATTGTATTTCTCATGTTTGAAGCATAACCAAAAAGATCATAATTTTCATATCCTTCAAATTTTAAAAACGCCTCATCAATACTATAAATTTCAACGTCTGGAATAAAGTTTGAAATTATTGTCATTACACGATTACTCATATCTGCATATAAAGGATAATTTGAAGATAGAACAATTATATTGTGCTGGTTAATGATTGATTTGTATTTGAAAATGGGGGCTCCCATTGGTATACCTAATTTCTTAGCCTCATCACTCCTAGAAATAGCACATCCATCATTATTAGATAAAACAACCACAGGTTTACCGTTTAAACTTGGGTTGAACACCCTCTCACAAGAGACATAAAAATTATTACAATCTATTAAAGCAAACATGATATAAATATAGGTTTTTAAAGATTTAAAAAATACAATATTTCAGAACTTATTTAACAAAAAAATAATTTGATAAGTATAGACAAATAAGTACTTTTAAAGAATCAATTTTTGATTAAAAAATCATGAAAAAAACACTCTTTGCCATACTAATTTTTCAGGTAATTACAACACACATAAATGCGCAGGAAAATAAATCAGAAATAGAGCTTGATCAAGTAGAATTAATGTCAAGTCCAAGAATAGAAATTAAAAATACAGATAATTCAATTAGTGTTTTAACAATCTCAAGAGAAGAAATTCAAAAAAGTACAGCGACAAATGTTAGTGAATTATTACAACAAGTAGCTGGGCTAGACATAAGAAGAAGAGGTACAGAGGGAATGCAAGCAGATCTCTACATAAGAGGTGGATCTTTCGACCAGACATTGTTATTAATCGACGGTATAAAGGTTGAAGATCCTCAAACTGGTCATCACACAATGAATATGACAATACCGCTTGATGTAATAGAAAAAATAGAAATAATCAGAGGCTCAGCAAGTAGAATATACGGACAAAACGCATTTACTGGAGCCATAAATATTATCACAAAAAAAGATATTGAAAATAATATTTCTTTGAATCTTGCAGGAGGGTCCTTTAATCAAAAAAGAGGAGGCTTAACAGTTCAAAGAAAACTTGAAAATTTAGACATATTATTTAATTACAACAGAAAAGAATCCGAAGGCTACAGATATAATACAGACTTTAAAAATGATGAATTTTTCATCAAAAATAATTTTAAAATAAAGGACCAAAATATCTCAGCTATTGGAGCATTTAATGAAAGAAAATTTGGAGCAAATGGCTTTTATGCAAGTCCAGCTGCTATTGATCAATATGAAGAAACTCAAGCAAGTCTGATTGGATTTAGCACAACATATAAAAAGAATGATTTAATATTAAAACCAAAACTATATTGGAAAAGAAATCAAGACATATATGTGTATTTAAGACAAGACCCTTCGGTTTACAGAAATCTACACATTTCTAATAAAGTGGGTGCTGAGCTTAATGCCTCAACCTCGAACTCATTAGGAAATTTAGGATTAGGATTTGATTTATCACGAGTTTCTCTTAAAAGCAATAACCTAGGAGAGAGAAAAAGAACTATGCTAAATATGTTTGTTGAGCAACAAGTGATCCTTAATAACGATAAAATTGATTTTACTCCTGGACTTGCAATAACATATTTTTCTGATGTATCAACCAAACTAAACTATCAGAATAATTTTTTTAATAATTTATTTTTCTATCCCGGGATGGATTTGGGATATAGGGTTAACCAAAATCTGAAACTTTACAGTAATATCGGTTACACTTATAGAATACCTACTTACACTGATTTATTTTACTCAAGCCCTACCACTCTGGGTAATGAAAATTTGAAACTTGAAAAAGCACTTACTAAAGAAGTTGGACTAAAATATTTAAAAGACGATTTCAATTTTAATTTTTCTTTATACCAAAGAGATGCATCAGACATAATTGATTATGTTAGAAATAATGAAGCGGAGCCTTGGCAAGCAAGTAATATTAGAGAAATAAATACTAGTGGTTTTGAATTAAATTTAGGATACAAATTCTATTTAGGTTCTTTTAAAATGCACACAATAAATATTGGTTATAGCAATATTGACGATGAACTTTTAGAAACTGATTTCGCATTTTCTAGATATGCATTAAACTCATTAAAAAATCAAATTACTGCTACTTACATTTTTGAAGTTAATGAAAAGATTTCATCTACTTTGGCTTACAAAAACGCTGAAAGATCAGACGAGGAAAAGTACACAGTTATAGATTTTAGAACCTCATATAAATTAGATAAATTTACTCTATCAGTTATATTAAATAATATCCTGGACACAGAATATTCAGAAACAAATCTAGTTCCAATGCCTGGATTTAATTCTTTAATTGAACTTAACTATTCTATTAATTAATATCCTTTAATTTTTGATAGATAAGACTATTTTCCCAACCTCTGTAGGTAAAATAAT
>Ga0163111_10002268_pt1 | contig 12148 bp, 12 predicted proteins | sample CRUFie1St18metaG_FD_109645 | JGI IMG/M metagenome (GOLD analysis project Ga0163111, IMG submission 109645) | Marine microbial communities from the Costa Rica Dome - CRUD Field 142mm St18 metaG | ecosystem: Environmental > Aquatic > Marine > Oceanic > Photic zone | place: Costa Rica: the Eastern... | reverse complement strand
GCGTCCTATATTAACACGCCATATGTACTCGCAAGAGTTGCAACGCCAACGCTGCTTGCCTCTGCTCTTGCCATATTTTTTAACTAAATCTGAAAAACATTTCGGACACTTTTTTTACAATTCCTTTCGTACAAATAAATACTTCCCTCGCTAATGCAATACCATAAACGATTACAACACTCTTCAGCGACCCACAATTTACCATTATGCCAATAACTTTAATGTTGTGGCACTCATACACCATATAGTACACTTAAATTATTATGGTGTCAATGGCGTCGTGCTATTTTGTTGTTAAACTTAACTCACTTACCCCTGTTGGAGTTACATTAATAACCTGCCCTTTTTTATCTGCAATATCTTTAACAGTACTTAAATCTACCTCTAAATATTGCTCTGTTTTGCCTTTAGAGCCAGATTCAACCAATACTTGTTGTGGCAAATCTATCTGAGTTTGTAAGTGTTTTACTAAATTAGCCTCACCCAAATCACGTAATATTTTGGCCCTACCTTTACGGGTTGCCATTGGCACTTGTGGCATCTTAGCGGCTGGTGTGCCCTGGCGCGCACTATAAGGAAACACATGTAAATGTATTAGGTTTAAATCCTGTACTATCTGAGCCGTATTATTAAACATCTCGTCTGTTTCAGTCGGGAATCCAGCAATAATATCTGCTCCAAACACCACATCTGGGCGTAAAGCCCTAGCGCGCTCAGCAAATTTATATAAATCATCACGTGTATGACGACGCTTCATACGCTTTAGCACCATATCATCACCAGCCTGTAGGCTAATATGCAGGTGTGGCATTAAACGTGGCTCATTTGCTAGTAAATCGTATAAATCCTCATCAAACTCGGCCACATCAATACTACTAAGGCGCAAACGCTTTAAATTAGGTAGGTTTTTAAGCAAACGACGGCAAATTTGCCCTAAAGTTGGTTGGCCTGGTAAATCTTTACCGTAATCGGTTATATCTACTCCTGTAAATATTATTTCATTATAGCCCTGATCCACTAATTTAGAGGCTTGCGAGGCTATAGCGCCAAATGGCACGCTACGATTATTACCACGCCCAAATGGTATAATACAAAAAGTGCAACGGTGATTGCAACCATTTTGGATTTGCAAAAAAGCCCTGGTATTATGCTCAAAGTTAGTAACGATATTATCATCCAATAAATGGCTTGCTCCCTCTTTAGCAGCCATAATATCATTTACTACTAGCGGCTCATCATCGCTAATAAACTTGGCTATATTGGCCTTTTCCTGGTTACCAATAACTTGGCTAATTTCAGGCATATCAGCGTATTTTTCTGGGTTAATTTGGGCTGCACAGCCAGTAAAGATAATCTTTTTATCAGGGTATTGTTTATGTAGTTTACGTACAGCCTGGCGTGACTGGCGCTCTGCCTCATTAGTAACTGCGCAGGAGTTAACAACTATAACATCCTCGGCGTTATTATTTTTGAGGTTTTCACGCATAAGCTCACCCTCATAAATATTGAGCCTACAGCCAAAATTATGGATTTGTGGTTGGTTTTGGGGCATTATTATACCTCCACCACACCGGTATAATTAATATTAGCATCACCTTGCATAGTAATATTACCATCGTCTTGTAAGGTTATTTGCAAATCGCCATGTGCTTGAGTTACGGTAACTTTTGCATCAAGTAAACCATTAGCAATACCAGCAAACACTGTTGCACATGCGCCTGTACCACACGCGCCTGTATATCCAGAGCCGCGCTCATAAACTTTTAGGCTAACTAAGCTTTTATTAATAACTTGCGCAAAGTTAATATTAGCCATCTCCTGTGCTTGTACGGCTTTACCTAGTGTCATTATATCCAAACCGTTTAAATCAGTGCTATACAGCACAATATGTGGGTTGCCAATAGTTACAAAACTAGCATTTGGTAAACCTAAACCGTAATCAACGTTAGATTTTAAAATGCTGGCTTGGCCCATATTTACTGCTACCTCATCACCAACTATGTTAGCAGTTAAGGTACCAGCTACAGTTTCAATAGTGTTAGCATTAAACAACTTAGCTACACAGCGTGTAGCATTACCACAAGCCTCTGCCACGCTACCATCTGCATTATATATATCCATGCGTAAATCGCCTAATTCAGGCGTTTGTACCATTATTAGCTGATCACAACCTATACCAAATTTACGGTCTGCCAATTTAGTTATTTGGGCAGAATTTAGGGCAATATTATGCGCTCTATTATCAATAATAACAAAGTCATTGCCTAGGCCATTCATTTTAGTAAAATCTACACGCATAACTTTAGGGGTACACAATATACACTATTTTAAGATCAATAGCTAGATTATAGCCATAGCAGCGATTATAATAGCCATTGTGGCAATTTGCATAGTCCACATTTTAGCAATAATATCATGTTTCAGGCTATCATATTTAGTATCAAACTTTTGCTCCATGGAGTCCATACGGGCATCTAGTTTATCTACCCTACTTTCTAACCTGTCGAATTTACGATCAAATTTATGCTCTAAATTTTGTAGATCGTTCTTAGTTGCTAAATCTTTTGTTAAATCCAGATGGGCATCAATAATATGCTCTGCCTGCTTGGGTGTAAAAACACCATCAATACTAAGTTTTTTAATAGTATTATGGGTAGTTATAGCGGCACTCATACCACCATTATAATGTACAACAATTTAGGGTGCAAGTAAAAACACAATAATCTTACTTTTTACCCTTTTCTAACTGTGCTACTTTTTTGCTTAGCTCTTCTAATTTGGCTAGTATTGGGTCTTGCCCGGCAGTGGCACCATAAGCAGCAAACTCATCTGTTTTAGCGGTCTTACCTTTAACCTGCTTAGCTGGTACACCTACCATTGTTGCATTTGCAGGCACATCTTTTACCACAACTGCATTACTGCCTATACGAGCATTATTACCTACATTAATTGGCCCTAATACTTGCGCTCCGGCACCTACAATTATATCATCACCTAATTGCGGATGCCTAATACCTGGTTTGCTAGATACGCCGCCAAGAGTTACATCATGATACAGCGTTACGTTATCACCTATTTTTGTGGTTTCACCTATTACTACGCCCATACCGTGATCAATAAATAAATTGCGGCCTATAGTGGCACCAGGGTGGATCTCTATACCCGTTAAAAACCTGGCAAACTGGCTAATGAATCTTGCTAATAGACGCATTTTTTTACGCCATAGCCAGTTGTTTAAACGGTACATTAATAGAGCATGAAACCCCGAATAGCATAATATAACCTCCAGGGCAGATTTAGCTGCGGGGTCACGCTCTAAAATGGTTTTTATCTCTGATTTTATGGTAGTAAACATAATACTTATCTAAATACCATCAAAGGCGTTATCAAACTCCTCAGCGCTAAGGCCGTTGATATCTACATCATCGTTTTTAATATTTACATCATAGGTAAGCGTACCATCTTTTGTACTGCTTAATTGCTCTAACTTTGCAATTACAGCGTCCATCTCATCCTGTGGTGCAAAAAATGATTTACGTAAATAATCTGTAAACCCACGGTAATTAGTAACCTCTAATTTGCCGGTTTGATTGATGTTACTATTACCATCCAAATCAACTAGCCAGTTTAACTTAGCATTGCCAGAATCCGTAGTGTTAATGGTAAGCTCATCTATAAAAAACTTACCTTTTAGTTTTTGAGCTTTAGCTCTTAATATTTCTTTATTCTCAATAGTTTTTGTCTCATATTTAGTACCATTTAACTCCGCATCTATTTGTGCATAAGTGTTATCTAAATTGTTTTGAACATGAGCCATAGGGTTAACAACAGCATCACCCTTACTAATTCTTTGAGATAAAAACTCAAACATATCATCAAAGCTTGCTCTATCTAAATCATACCTAAGCTTAAATATAATATCAGCTTTACCTGTAGCACCAGTAATTAGCTTTAGGCTATCACCTAGTTTTATGCCACTCATACTCATATCAAACTTTGAAAGCTCATTACTATCATTTACACTAGAGCTTGTAATATAGTTTAACCTATCAATAGTTGCGTAACTAACGCCAGATTTACCATCTATTATATTGGAATTATTTATTTGCCATGTTTCTTTTATTATTTTGCCATCTTTTAACAAAATATCTAAGCTATTATCAGCATCTTGTTTTACTATTAAAAACGGGGTTAAGGTATCATTAATAAAGCGTTTTTCAGTTTCTATATCATCAATATCTGCTCCACTTCTAATCATATCCATAAAGTTAAAGTTAGAGGCCATAATATACTCCTCACCCATGCTAATTTTATAGTTATCTTTACGGGCCTTAATTGTAACTTTAGGATACTGCATTTGCATCACAAAATCTGGGATGTTTTTATCTGTAGTTTCTGAAATAAAGTTTGTAATAGTAACTACACCATACTCACCATCTGTAGAGGTTTTAATGTCATCATATGATATTTTGCCGTAAAATCCTTTTGTAATCTCGTTACTAAATCTTTTAATAGATTCATCAGGTGAGTGCTGCGCTTGTAAAGCAAGCTTAAATAAATTTCCTACCAGATAATTACTTTTGTAATAATTAAGATAAAGCTGTGGTAAGCCCTTACCGCCAAAATCATTTTCAATAAATGCTTTTATCTCCTCTGCGCGCTCAGCCGGCGTAGTGGCATTAGCTAGGTTAAAGTTAAATAATAATATAAATGTTAATAATAGTTTTTTCATAATTTACTTAGTTATTGTTTGATACAAGCTCGCCAGCAGCTGCGTAATTATCTGGCTCCATCTCGTTAATTATAATACGTACTTTGCTAGCAGGCACATCCAGGCTATCGCATATTGCTTTGGTAACATTTTGTACCATATCCTGTTTTTGCTGCTTGGTGCGGCCCTTTAATATATTTGCATGTAATATTGGCATAGGGGCTTTATACATGAGGTTAGATAAAAGGTAAATCTGCTCAATAATGTTTTATAAATTGGTTAAGTGCGAGTAAAGCAAGGTGAGGCCGATTGATATGTATTTTAATACCTGATTGAGGCCGAGATGCAGCTTTACGAAGCAATTAGCCAATTTAGGGAACATTAACCCCATGCTCGGTTTTATGCCAATAGAACGGTTTAAATATCAGCTCATAAAATGCTCTTAATGCAGCTATAATATGTATAATTAAATAAAATGGGTACAACAAACATTGCCACCATACCCTGGCCAGGCCAAGTTTTTTACGGGTGTAAAAAGCCATCATAATTTGGCTAACTATACCTATAATTAATAGAGCCATACTATACCACCATAGCCAGCTGGGTAATGTTAGCCCACCTAAATAAGCATCATTAGTTTGTAGTAATAATGTAACGGCCCAAGCGATTGGGGTAATTAGCAATATTAAGGGTGTTGCCCCTATAAAACCTTGCAATACTATAAACTTTTTAAAACCACCTTTAGTTACTTTTTTACGCATATGTACTAGGTAGGTTTGCATAAAACCTTTTATCCACCTGCTGCGTTGCCCTATCCAGGCCGATAATGTTATTGGGGCCTCCTCCAATGTGGTGCTGTTTATTATGCTGGTTTTATAGCCAAAGCTTGCAAGGCGTAAGCCTAAATCTGCATCCTCAGTTACGTTGTAGCTATCCCAGCCGCCTAGCTCTTTTAATGTAGCGGTTTTTATGTAATTACTAGTACCTCCTAAAGGTATGGGCATGCCTAATTTAGCAAAACCATTTAGTAAAACAGCAAACCAACTACCGTAATCTAAGGCAAAAAATTTGGTTAGCGCATTATGGCCATAATTATACCAGTTTAACCGCGCTTGTAAGCATACATAGCTATCATCTAGCGCGGCAAATTTTTGGGCTGCTAAGTTAAGCTGGTTTGGATCTGGTATATCCTCGGCATCAAAAATTACGGTTATGTCACTATCAGCTTGCTGCAATGCATAATTACATGCTTTAGGCTTAGTGCGCGGGTGCGATGGCGGGGTTTTAACAACGCTAAAATGTTTAGGTAACTTATGTAGGTTGATAGCATTTATTGTTATTTCATCATCAGCCTCTACCACTAGTTTTATATCCAGCTTTTTGGCAGGGTAATTTAGTTTATTTAAATGCTCCAAAGTTTGCGGGATAATTTTAGCCTCCTTATATAATGGCACTAAAATTGTAAAACTTGGCAAGCTTTTAGGGGCGCTATAACCGCCTGATTTAGGCACTTTAAGCCCCATCCAAAACAATATTATTTTAGACAATAGGCTAAAAGTAAAAATTACATTTGCTAACAGTAATAGTAAAATAATAACCACCGGAGTTAAAAAATAGGTAGCTAAAATAAAAGTTAATATAACCGCAAATAACTTTATTTTTGCCCATTTAGTTAAACGCCTACTGGCCGAATATTGCGGATAATCTTGCCAAAATTGTGGTAAAAACTGATTCATAATTTTATGAATCTTCAGTCTTAGCTATTTTAAAGCATTCTACTTTTTTTATCTCATTACGTACACGGCGGGTGATTATAAATTTGTAACCTTCAAACTCAAACTCTTGCCCGTTTTCCGGTATGGCCTCAGCCTTGTTAATTATATAGCCAGCTATGGTGCTGGCCTCATCCTCATTTAGCTGCCAGTCTAGCTCACGGTTTATATCACGTATACTAATACCACCCTCAATTATATAATTACCATTACGTAGCTTTTTAATGCCATTGTGGGTTTTATCATGCTCATCATCTATTTGGCCTACTATCTCTTCTAAAATGTCCTCTAGAGTAATTATGCCCATAGTTGTGCCATACTCATCTATTACCACCCCCATATGCGCACGCTGCTTTTTAAACTCTTTAAGCTGCTGATTTAAGGTTGTAGTTTCAGGCACAAAAATTGGCTTGTAGATAAGCTTTTTTATTTGCTCAATTTCAGGCTTTTGTAAGTTGGTTTTTAGTAAATCTTTAGTGTTTAAAATGCCTATTATGTTTTCGGCGTTTTCTTGCCAAACTGGTAAGCGCGTGTGGGAGCTACGGCTTGCAGTTTTAACAATTTTTATTGGCTCATCATCTATATTTAACGATTTTACAAATTTGCGATGCACCATTACCTCGCCCACTTCTATATCGTCCAAATCTAGGATACTGCGCAGCATGTCGTGATCCTCTTTTATCACGCTACCCTCATTACGTTGCATTGATATTGCTCCACGTAATTCATCCTTACCGGTTACCATGTCATGCACCTTATTTAGCCCAAATATTTTGAGTAAAAAGTTAGATATTAACTGTATTAGGCGGGTTAATGGTGCAAATATTTTTATTAGCACACTCCATATAGGTGCTACTGCTAACGCTACCTTATCAGCATTTTGTACGGCATAGGTTTTTGGCATTACCTCACCAAATATAAGCACTAATATTGTTAGTAACACAGTAGCAATTGCTACGGCACCTTGCCCATACGTGGCTAATGCAAAACCACCCGCAATGGCTGAGGCAGTAATGTTAAACAAATTATTACCTAGTAATATTGCACCTAGTAGCTTTTCTTTGTCTTGGCGTAACTCATTGGTAATTTTTGCACGTTTATTACCATCTTGCTCTAGCTTATGTAAGCGCGCTTTTGAGGCGCCGGTTAGGCCTGTCTCCGAGGCAGAGAAAAACCCTGAGATTAATATTAACACAAAAATTAATAGGATAATGAGGAATAAGTCCATAAGTAACTAATCAATTATAAATACGCCTTTTTGTAAATACTACTATTGGTTTTTCAATTAGGTGATACGCCATACTTGCACATATAATTAAACCACAAATAGTTGCAAGATAGACGCTAAAACCATCTATAGCAAACAATTGTAGGTGATTTATCATTAAAAGGTAAGGATAGTGCAATATGTAAATTGCGTACGATATTTTGCCTAAATACATAGCTAATTTGTTGCCAAATAACATATTAAACAGCCTATGTGGCTGGGCTATACAAAATACAATTATTATAGCAAATGTGTAAAATAAAGGTATGTAGTTATAGTTATCCACATAAGCTACACCCGTTGTAAACAGGGCAATAGCAGCAATAAATAGTAGTGCTGGCATGTGCTTATTAAGGCTAATATTTTGTATTAGTTTATATACTAAACACCCACTTACAAACTGTAATAAACTACGCATTACTGCACCGGCACCATCGGTTGCACTAAGGCCCGTAAAGTGGCTATGCACTGCTTGCTGTATGGCTATAAATATAGCTAACCATATTATTATAGAATATTTGCTATTTATATATTTTATGCCCGCTACTAACATCGGGAATACTAAATAAATTAGCCACATACAGCTTATTGTCCATGCTGGCTCATTCCATGCGGCGGCTGGTATTGTGCTCCATGCCATCATTAGTACTAAATTTATAAATAAGGTAATGGGCCAATTATCCATTAACGCATCTTGGTTACCAGATGCAGTAGGATGCGCCACACCCGCATAATGCATCGCTGCAATTAGGGCTAAGGTAAATATATGTAAAGGATACAACTTAGCCAAACGTACTAAGTTAAATTTATTGATATCTTTACGTGTATGATTTTGCTTATTAGCAAAAGTTTTATGATAAATTGCGTAGAGTAAGTAACCACTGAGTACAAAAAATATATCTACAGCTATAAAATCAAACCTTAGTAGTTTTTGTACTAAACTTAACTGCGTTAAATCACCTACAACACCCTGATTCAAAGGATTATAGGCTGCTACAAAATAATAATGAGCAGATGCTATCCACAAACATAACCAACCACGTATGCCTAGTAAAGCTGGGTTATGCAGGTATCTCATCGCTACCAAAATATGGCTGTAGGGCGGTTGGTATTTTAATACTACCGTCAGCCTGCTGGTTGTTTTCTAGCAAGGCAGCAATGCAACGGCCAATTGCTAGGCCAGAGCCATTAAGTGTATGCACAAACTCTGTTTGTTTTTGGCCATCTCTTTTAAACCTGGCCTTCATCCTACGCGCCTGAAATGCACCAGCATTACTACAGCTAGATATCTCCCGATATGTCTCCTGCCCTGGCATCCATACCTCAATATCGTAAGTATTATGCATGCTAAAGCCTAAATCACCCGTACATAGTTGCACAACCCTATATGGCAACTTTAGGCACTGTAATATGGCTTCTGCCTGTTTAGTTAAGCGTTGTAGTTCCGCTGCGCTATCCTCTGGTTTTACAATACTCACCATCTCTACTTTACTAAACTGGTGGTGACGTATCATACCGCGTGTGTCTTTACCGGCTGATCCTGCCTCACTTCTAAAGCATTGGCTGTAGCAGGTATAGCGTTGAGGTAAATCACTCTCATTAAGTATAGTATTAGCCACTAAATTAGTTACTGGGGCCTCTGAGGTAGGTATTAAATATTTACCATCGGTGGTTTTAAACAAATCCTCCTCAAATTTTGGCAGTTGGCCTGTGCCAAACAAAGCTTTGTCATTAACTAAAACAGGGGTTTGTAGCTCTATATGGTTATGCTCGTCAATATGGATATCAAGCATAAAATTAGCTAGGGCACGCTCCAACTTTGCCAAGCTATTTTTTAAAACCACAAAACGCGCACCACTTATTTTAGCAGCAGATTCAAAATCCATATTATTTTGTGCGCATGGTAGCTCAAAATGTTGTTTTGGGGTAAAGTTAAAAGTGGGTATATCACCCCATTTACTTACCTCTATATTCTCATCCTCACTATCACCTTGCGGAGTATCATCAGCTGGCAAATTAGGGGTGCCTACCAAAATATCACGTAATTGCTTGGCTGTTTTATCATCCCTCTCTAATGCTGCAATTTGCTGCTTTATTTGCTCTGCTGCCTTAAAATGCTCGGTAGCATCCTCACCTTTTGCTTTTGCAGCACCAATTTGTTTAGCTGTATTATTACGCTTAGCCTGTAATTGCTCCAACTCGCTTTGTTGAGAGCGTAGTTGTTTATCTAATTGCAAAACCTGCTCAGATAAAGGCTTTAAACCACGCCTTGCTAGCCGCGTATCAAACTCTTGCGGATATTGGCGTATATATTTTATATCATGCATTTCTACGCCGCCTGTTCTGCGTCACCTTTGTTTTTACCTTGTAGCTCCTTCTCTACACTTGGGCTTAGGCGTATATTAAGCTCGCGCAGGTTTTTTTGTGGCACTATGCATGGTGCGTTCATCATTAAATCCTCTGCCTTTTGGTTAAGCGGGAAGGCAATAACCTCCCTTATATTCTCTTCTTCAGCTAATAACATTACCATCCTATCAATCCCTGGGGCGATACCACCATGCGGAGGTGCGCCATACTTAAATGCGCTTATCATACCTCCAAACTCTTCATCTACTTGGTTCTGCGTGTAACCTACCATGCCAAAAGCTTTGTACATTATCTCTGGCTTATGGTTACGCACGGCACCACTAGATAGCTCAATACCGTTACATACAATATCATATTGGTAAGCTAGTATTTCTAATAGATCTTGATTCTCCAAAGCATCCATACCACCCTGTGGCATACTAAATGGGTTATGACTAAAATCTAACTTGCCGTTATCATCCAGCTCAAAATAAGGGAAGTCCGTAATCCAGCAAAACTTATACTCAGTATCCTCAATTAGGTTTAACTGCTTACCTAATTGTGTACGCACTAAACCGGCAATTTTTGCAGCCTCACTTGTATTACCACTGCTAAAAAATACTGTATCGCCATTTTGTAGGCCACCTGCTGCTTTTAGCTCGGTTAGTTTATCCTCACTTAAAAATTTAGCGATTGGGCTTTTTGGCGTACCATCTGGTAAAAATGTAATATAGGCTAAGCCTTTTGCGCCTTCACTTTGTGCATATTCAATTAGTTTATCAAAAAAGCTACGCGGTTGCTCTGCCGTGTTTGGGGCAGGTATGGCACGTATAGTACCGCCGCCCTTAATAATATTATTAAATATGCCAAAGCCGCTACCATCCCAGATATTAGTAGCATCAAATATCTCAATCGGGTTGCGTAAATCTGGCTTATCGCTGCCATATTTTAGCATTGCATCCGCATATTTAATACGCGGGAACGGCGCATCAGTAACTGGTTTATCGCCAAACTGGGTAAATATAGTATGCATTACTGGCTCTATGGCTGCAAACACATCCTCTTGTGTGGCAAAGGCCATTTCCATATCTAGCTGGTAAAACTCGCCTGGGCTTCTGTCTGCTCTGGCATCCTCATCCCTAAAACATGGCGCGATTTGGAAGTATTTATCAAAACCACTAACCATTAATAATTGCTTAAATTGCTGAGGCGCCTGTGGCAGGGCATAAAATTTACCTGGATGCATACGGCTTGGCACTAAAAAATCACGTGCGCCCTCAGGGCTAGAGGCAGTTAGGATGGGGGTTTGAATCTCCATAAAATCTTGCGCTGTCATTAGCTCTCGTATTTTACTAATAACATTGCTACGCAGTTTGATATTTTTTTGTAAACGCTCACGACGCAAATCTAGGTAACGGTATTTTAGGCGCAACTCCTCTGCCGTTGCTCCATCGCTATTAACTTGTAGAGGCACTTGCTCGGCACGGCTTTCAATAATTAATTGGTCAACTTTGACCTCAATTTCACCTGTAGCTAGCTCTTTATTTACAGTATCATCTGTACGGGCAATTACCTGGCCGGTTATGGTAATTACACTCTCATTAGGGGTATGGGTGATGGTTTCAAAATCTTTATGGTTACTTTCAAACACTAATTGGGTAATGCCATAGTGATCACGCAAATCGATAAATAGTAGCTCACCATGGTCACGCTTACGGTGGATCCACCCAGATAGTTTTACTTGCTCACCCTTTTGCTCAAGGCGTAACTGGCCGCCATTATGTGTACGATACTCATGCATATGGGGGCTTATAAAGGGTTTTAACGTGTAGAGCAATTATTATGCTTATTTGACTTGAATATCCTATCAGTAAATGTTAAAAAGCTTGCCCTATTTTAACGCGGGATAGAGCAGCCCGGTAGCTCGTCAGGCTCATAACCTGAAGGTCGTAGGTTCAAATCCTACTCCCGCAACCAACTTTTGGTAATTAATTTTTAATAAGTCTTCTAAAAATTACTACCTAAGACACGCTACATAAATTCTCTACCCTG
>Ga0163111_10002267_pt1 | contig 12150 bp, 8 predicted proteins | sample CRUFie1St18metaG_FD_109645 | JGI IMG/M metagenome (GOLD analysis project Ga0163111, IMG submission 109645) | Marine microbial communities from the Costa Rica Dome - CRUD Field 142mm St18 metaG | ecosystem: Environmental > Aquatic > Marine > Oceanic > Photic zone | place: Costa Rica: the Eastern... | reverse complement strand
TTTGTTGGGGTTAAATTAAAAAGAAAAAAAAAAAAAGGGAAGAATTTGTAAAATTAAAAAAAAAAAAAGGAAAAATTCAATACAAAACAAAAAAAAAAAAAAAAAAAGGGAAAAAAAAGAGGGGAGAGAGAGAGAGAGAGAGAGAGAGAGAGAGAGAGAGAGAGAGAGAGGATGATGTGGGCAGCAGCAGGAACACCGCTTTTAACTCGGGGAGGAGGGGCGGCGGCGGCGGCCCAAAACAAGGGCGGGAACGAAAGGGGCGGTCTCAGAGCCTCGACGTCCTCGAGGAAGACGTCCGACCACGCGTCGCCGATGAAGAGAAGCGAACGACGACGAGCGGGGAGCGGGTTTTTGAGAACATCATCATCATCATCATCATCATCATCATCATCATCATCATCATCTGTAATCTGCAGAGCGGAGAAGAAGCGCGTCTTCATCGATGGGGAGGCCGGAACGACTGGGTTGCAAGTCCGCGAGCGATTGGAGAAAAGATCTGGAGACGTTGAATTAATTCAACTTCCAGATGCGATGAGAAAAGATGCCAAAGCGAGAGAAGAAGCGTTGAATGAAGCAGATTGCGCCATCTTGTGTCTCCCAGACGCGGCGGCGATGGAAGCTGTGGCGTTGGTGACCAACCCGAACACGGTGGTCATCGACGCAAGCACGGCATACAGAACGAACGACGAATGGACGTACGGGTTTCCGGAATTATCGAAAGAGCAAAGGGAGAAGGTGAAAACGGCGAAGAGAATTTCCAATCCCGGGTGTTACCCGACCGGGTTTATTGGTCTCACGAAACCGCTGGTCGAAAACGGGTTTATTCCAAAAGAGTCGAGAATAACCGTGAACGCAGTCAGCGGATACACGGGCGGTGGGAAACAGTTGATTGCGATTTACGAAAGTCCGGAGGCGGAACCGTACGGCGCGTACGGGTTTAATTTGAATCACAAACACATTCCGGAAATGCGAAAATACGCAGGATTAGACCACGAGCCAATTTTCCAACCGGCAGTTGGAGCATTCGCTCAAGGCATGTTAGTTTCCGTGCCGTTATTTTATGACAACATGGCAAACGTCAACAATGGGAAACAGTTGCAAGAGTGCCTGAAAGAGTGGTACAAAGGCTCTACCTTCGTGTCTGTTCGCGAGTACAACCAAACGGACGATTTGGAGCGAGGTGCGTTTTTAAGAGCAGACGGTTTGAGAGACACGAACAAACTCGAGTTGTCCGTCTTTGCGAACGACGACAAAGGCACGTGCCTGTTAGTCGCGCGATTGGATAACTTGGGTAAAGGTGCCAGTGGGGCTGCCGTGCAAAACTTAAACTTGAGTTTAGGCTTAGACGAGAGCGTTGGTTTGTAATTTATAAAAGAAATCTCTTTATCCGCGTTTGACTGTTCTCGTACGAGTGTCTATTTTTATCTATTTTTATCTCTCCTCGACGGCACTCGATTTCCAATTTTGCCTCACTCTTTCTTTCTCGAGAGCGGCGCCGCGAGACGTTCCTCGTCCTCCTCGAGGACGACGAGGAGGACTAGGAGGATGCCCGATGCACCGAAACCCTCGGCTTCTTCTTCTTCTCCTCGTAATTCCACCTTTTCTGGCCGCAACACGATGAGTGCGCGCAAAAGCACGAATGGAACCCGAAAAAGTGTTTCACCTTTATCCGTCTTCATCGCGTACTCGCTCGCATTCTACACCATGTGGGTCCTTCTCTCCACGGTCGCGTGGATATCACACCTAGGTTTTCGAGTTCCAATTTTACAACCGTTCATCGCGGCTAAAGGGTACCCGAAGAACGACAGTTGTCGAGACGTTTGGGAGTTCTTCCGAGAAAATATCCCAACTGCTTTGGTGTTTGTCCTGCCACACTCCCTCTTAACGCCGAGAAGATTCCGACGAATATTCGGGAGAAATGGAAGACTGATGTATAACTTCATGGCTGCTGTGACTTTGCACGTGTTTTTACGCGCGTTCAAACCGTTGAAGAGTCCAATATTGATGGAGCTGCCAATCAAAAAAGAGATTCATAACTTTACGTCTATATCAATGCTTTTGTACGCGGCGTACGGGTTTTGCAAAGCGCCGGAGACGTACGACATGCTCGGCGTGAACTCTTCTTTATCGAGAGGTGGTCCACGAGCGCCGGTAAATATGGATGCTATTACGTGGATGGGTGTGTGCGCGTGGAGAAAAGGAGGCGTGTGGGGTTTCATAACGTTTACTGGCTTGTCTATATTGCCACAAACGTTGACGTTAGGGGATGTGCTTTCACGAGGCGTCGCCGCGGCGTATTTGCGTTTACGCTCGAAATCTTTTCGAAGATGGGTTGGATCTATTCCAGGTGCGCATCTTGCGACGTGGGTTTTAAGAGCGACATTGTTAAGTGTAGCTTTATTCACTGGGTGGAGACTCGGTGAAATTAGTGGTCAAAACGCGTGTATTATTGAATTTTTAGCGATGAGTTTAGCTTTGATTCTAACCGCCGCAGAGAAAGAAAGAGACCGAAGACTGAGATTGACCAACGCGAAAAAAGAGTTTTTAGGCATCGAGAAAATGACGAAAGTTAAGATGAAGAAGAAGACGAAGAAGACGAAGAAGAATGGGAACAGACACGGCGTTCATAATCATTATCGACATTCCCACCACTCCAACCGCAAGGAGAGAGTAGGGGTTTTGGAAACGACGACTGCGCAACGTCTCCGCGAACGACCAAGGAGTTCGTGTAGCAAACCATACGCCGCCGCGCCGATGTCAGTGGTCGATTGGTAGTGATTATAGCGAAGTATTTACTTGTAAGAATAGAACAGAGAAAAGAGGGTAAATACGATGTAGAATTATTGTAGATTGTTGGATATTTTGAGTCCAATTCGAGACAATTTTCCCGAGGCGTTTTTTTTTACCATCCCCCAAATTTCTCACGCGCACGCGATAAATATACAACGAAACGCGTGTGAAAAGCAATGACGACTACATCTCGAGTCGCCGAAGGCCCTCCGTTCGCGGAGCTGGAACCTTCCCTTCGCAAGCAAACCTTAGCCATCCTAAAATCTCCGAAATTTAACTTCGCACATTCCACTCCCGTCCAAGCCGCCGTCATCGGTTTGCTCGGGAAAAACAAAGACGTGAGCGTGGAAGCGTGCACTGGTTCGGGGAAAACGTTAGCATTCGTGCTACCGATGATTGAAATTTTGTGGAAAGCGAACAAGGAGAGTAAGTTTAAGAAACATTCGATCGGGGCGGTGATTGTATCGCCGACAAGAGAGTTGGCGAAGCAAATTCGAGACGTGGCGGAGCCTTTTTTACAGAGTTTGACAGAAATATTGGATGAGGATGACGACGACGACGACAACGTGGAAAGTAAAGAACATGCGAAATTTAGTCCCGATGTACGACCGATGTTGTTAGTGGGAGGAGGAACGCAAACCGTCGCGGATGATCTCAAACGATTCAGCGAACTTGGGTCGCTGTGTTTAATCGGCACGCCCGGGCGGATGTTGGACGTGTTGACGAAAGCAAGAGATTTAGATGCGAAGAGGTGCGAGTTGTTGGTGCTGGACGAGGCGGACAGAGTTTTAGGGATGGGTTTTGCGAAAACGTTGAACTCGATTATTGCCATGTTGCCGAAACAGAGAAGGACTGGGTTGTTTTCGGCGACGCAGACGGAGGAGTTGGAGGAGTTGGCAAGAGCCGGGTTGCGAAATCCGGTACGTGTGACAGTGAGAGATTCGAACGCGGCGGCGGCGGCAGCAAGTGGGGGGAATCAGAATGAAGCAGATAAAAAGAAAGGAGCTGGAGGGGCCTCTGTGGGGAGTAAATTGCCGACACAGTTGGACTTGTCGTATAGGATTTGCGAAAGCGTAGACGCCAAGATTTTCCGATTGACGGCATTTTTAAAGGCGAAGAAAGGGAAGAAGATTATCGTGTATTTTCTCACGTGCGCGTGCGTGGATTATTATCAGAAAGCTTTGGAGACGCTTTTAGATGTCGGTAGTGATAGTATTATTAGTAATAACAGCAGCAACAAGAAGAAGAAAACGAGGAAAAACGGGAGTAACAACAGCAGAATGGAGCTTTTCGCTTTACACGGTAAAATGAAACAGGCGCAGCGAGAGCAAACTTTAGAACATTTCGCAGAAAATAAAGAAGACGATGAGAATGGCATTGAATCGTCCATTTTGCTCACAACAGATGTTGCTGCGAGAGGTTTAGATATCCCGGGCGTCGATTGGATCGTTCAGTATGATATGCCACAAGATCCTTCTGCATTTACGCACAGAGTTGGAAGAACTGCTCGAATGGGAGCAAAAGGTAGCGCGTTGGCGTTATTGACGAAAGAGGAAAGTTCATACGTTGCGTTTTTGAAAATCAGAGGCGTTTATTTACGTAGGGATGGTAATTGTAGATTAGCAGATGGCGATAACGGCGATGATGATGACGAAGACGAGGATGATTTGGATATCGTCATAGAAGAAGATGCTAATGGTGCAAGAAAAGCTTACGAAATACTTCGAGCACTCTCTAAACGCGATCGTGAAGCGATGGAAAAAGGCGTGAGAGCTTTTGTATCGTACGTTCGAGGGTACAAAGAACATCACTGTCGATATATTTTTCGCTTGAAAGAGCTACACCTGGCAAAACTAGCAAATGCCATGGGACTTTTGCGATTACCGAAGATGAAGGAAATCCGCAAGGCGGCGAAGAATACGCTCGAAGGATTCGAAGAGTGCACCGATATCGATATTGACGATATTCCATATTTGGACCATCAGAGAGAGAAGCAACGAAAAATGCAACTCGAAAAAGAGCGCGCGCAGAAAGAAGGTCGAGGAGAAGAAGAAGAAGAAGATGCTCGAAAGAAAAAGGAGAATTGTGGTACCGAAAAGAAAAAAGAGAAGAAACCAGAAAAGAAGCTTACCGCGCACAAACGTCGTCAAATAGAAACGCGCGAGGAATTAGACGAATTAGACGACGATTACAGAGCGCTGAAAAAGTGGAAGAAAGGCAAAATTTCTGAGGAGGAGTTTGAATTCGAGCTCGGATGGGAAGAAAATCCAAATCAAGCCGGAAAAGTAAGAATTAAAGAAGGCGAGAAGGACAAGAATAAATATTTAGCACATCCTTCGTCTTCCGGAAAGAAACAGCAAAGAAAAGAAGACCTTTACCGAAACGGCGACGATTTATGGAAGAAAGAAAAGAAAAAACCCAAGCATGTTAAACAATCCAAGGGTGGGCAAGGGAAGAAGTATCAGAAGGCGAGAGAACGAGCAGCGGCAAAAGCTAAATAATGTAGTCGAACTTTGAATCTACCCATATACTAGTATTTGTATTATTATAATTTGAAGTCTATCTCCTAAATCTAACTCGTACACTCTCTCGGGGAATCTTGGTGCTTATATCTCGAACATATCGTCATTCCAACGTCCATTTTCTCCAAAGTCTCTAAGAACATGCCTTGGTAATTGAACGAGTGCGCGTTGTCCGCGCCGGTGACTTTATCGTGGTAATGGTAAGGCACCGTATGCACCGCGTGATGCGGAATATCTGTATGAAATCCGTATACTCTCACGCTATCGCACACCGCAAACGCTAAAAGCAATCCTTCTATACCACTCGGTGGGGCGTTTCGCCCTTCTGCGTTGACGAGATTCGCATCGGACAATCGTGCGTACACTCTGCGATACAATTCTCGAGCACGAAGACTCAATGTTGGATCCATGAACAAAATTGGCGACGTCGACCTTTTACAGACGTTTCGAAACGAACGTTTGGCTCCACTTCCGAACAGTAGCAACGCTTCGCTTTCTGCCCATGGCCCCTTTGGTCCTTTATCTGCCACGTGTCTCGACCACTGGTTGTTGATTAATCGAAATGTCGTCTTCCGTCCGACGTATTTCTCAAATCCACTCGTTGGCCCGTCGTTAAATCGAATGACAATGTCTGCACCATCAATCCCGTAGCCTTGGTTTTGATCTCGCATGTTCACCCCGCCATTACCGACGACAGCGCACGTTTTACCACGTCTCGTGAAGTCCATCTCCGGTATACACCCGTCCGCTTCTAAATTTTCTGCCAAATCTTTCCCAAACGCCTTCTCCGCAAAAGGAAGCGTGTGCACCATGAGTTGCGGCGCTCTCGCAGCTTTCCAAAGTCCGTTTTTCGGCACTTGTATCCCGTCCATAAGATCTTTCAAATCCGTTATGTCTTTGAACGCCAACTTTTCGGCTTTAATATCTTCCGCGGCTGCTTTAGACTTCTCCGTTGGCGCGCAGAACGCGTGTGCGGCGACGCGCTTTTCTTCTCCATTCGCGTGCTCTTCTTCTTCTTCTTCTTCTTCTTCGTGGTGCTCTTCTTCCATTTCCGCTGCTTTTACTATTACTCCGTCTTCTCCTTCCTCTTTTTCTTCCTCGCTCTCGTTCTCCTCCTCGCTCTCATCGTCTTCATCCTCCTCTCCATCACCTCGCTTATTTGATTGCACTAAAACTTCCACACGACTCGGCACCATGAAATCCTCGAACGCCTTCAAATGCGCCTCCTTCGTCCAGGGGCCGACGTGCGGTTTGACCGGCACAAACGAGTGCGCGTGGTGTTGTTCCTGAGGGTGATGGTGAGACTTTCCCGAGTTTCTCGTACTCGTGTGCCTCGTGGATGACCCTGGCGACTTCACGTCGGTTTCTTCGCCTAAATATTTCACTCTTACTTCCTTCGGGGACATCTTCTTCTCCTTTTGCACCTCTTTCTCTCGAAACGCTCGGACGTCGGATAAATTCGAAATCCTTCCATCTGCGTCCCTTTTAAATTGTTTCAGGTAACTTTCGTTCGGTTTCACGATTCCAGCCGACAAAGGTGGCTGTTTCGAATAACTGATGACGCACAAGACGAGTAACACGACGAACGTGATTTTGTCTCTTCTTTTCGTCACCGGTTTCCCTTTCAGTGGAGGGTTCTTCTCGTAGTCTACCCTTTTCTTTGCACTCAGGCGGCCGGACTCGAGGTCCTCGGCGAGGCGAACGCCACCGGTGTCCGCGACGCGCGAACGCATTCTTTCCACTTTTGAGGCGTGCGATTATTTGCAGCGATTCTTTGAGTCGGGAAAGATGTCCAACACAACACGAAGAAATAAAAAAAGAGACAGTGAGCACTTACGTAGTAGTACACAAAGGATTGCAATTCTTTACAACGACACGTTATCTATCGAAAGACCACGTAGTTCCTCTCTCTCTCTCTCTCTCTCTCTCTTCCTCTCTCTTTCTCTCTCTCTCTCTGGTTCTATTTATCTCTGTTTCTATCTATCTCTGCTTTACTCGCTATTTGTTCTTATCAGTCGCTTTCCTTAAAACGTTGGACCATTTTTCCAGAAGCTCGTTCACGTCGCCGTTCATCCTCGTGCCTTTCCCTCCCCAAACGAGCATATCGGGTAAATCCGTACTTAACCCATCTCCGACTTTTCGTATGATTTTAAACCCGATTCGTTCGTAATATTTCACCAACTTTGGCGCGTATTCGTTCCCGTCGTCGATGGACAACAACTCGGCTTTCGTGCACCCGGCGTCTCTTCCTAACCGTAAGCTTTCGCACCCAAGCAGAATGCTCACGCCAAAGGTCGATTTCAGCATTTTCCTCTCTTCCTCGGTACACTGTGAGTTTATTCGAGAGTTATACACCCGCATGGTGTCCAAATGTAAGATGTTAAATGGAAACGGGGCGATAAAACCGTCGTGCGTGGCTATCACGGACATGTCATCGTCCTCGCGTACCGCTTCTTCGCCTTCGAAACGACCCATCGCATCGATTTTCCTCGCGGTTATCTTGAAAAACGGTCCGACCCTTGTCGTGGTTAACCGCAAACCTTTTCTTTTTGCTATTCGTTCTAACTCTTCTCTCGTGACATACGCGTCGTTCGTCTCCTCCTTCTTCTTCTTGAGTTCTGACGACGAAGACGACGAAGACGACGAAGACGAAGACGATGCCGCTCTCGTCTCTCCTCTTCTCCATCTTCTTCTTCTTTCTCCTTCGACGCCGACTGCGCGCGGTGGACCTTTTTCTCCCCCCCGTTGCATCTTCTTCGTCGTCATCGCGTCGATGCCGTCTCGCCGCCATCGTCCAAAATTCGGTGTCGTCTTCGCCGCCGTCGGTAGTGTCGTCGTCGTCGTCGTCGTCGTCATCGTCGACTCGAGAGAAAGAGAGAAAAAAAAAGAAAACGAACGCGAACGAGAGCGCCAACCCTTCCTCCGCCGTCCTCGTCGTTCTGCGCGTAAATAAATGCGACGACGTAAACGACGACGAAGACGACGACGAAGACGACACAAAAGGAAAGCGGTTGTTTCTTACTCCATTTAAAAAAAAGTTCCACACAAACAGTTTGGGAATATCTTTTTTTTTGGAGTTTTTTTGACATTCTTTTTTGAGTCCTTTTTTTTCGACATTTTTTTTGTTCGTAAAAAACGTTGAAAAAAATCCAAAAAATTGGAACGCACCATCATCATCATCATCATCACTTTGTGGAGATCTTCAAAAAGCGCTTTGTTCACGAGACCGCACGGAGAGACGAAGAGAGAGAGAGAGAGAGAATGATCGCGGCAAGGACGACGACGACGACGACGACAAAAAGCAGCGCGACTTTTTCGCGTTTGTCGATTTCGAAGGGTTGCGGGACGAACAACGATCGATATCGGAATCGTCTTGCCGCCACGAGGTGTCGGAATCGACGCCGACGAGGATCGTCGTTTTTTTCGTCGTCGTCGTCGGGAAGAACGTTTCGCGCGGTGGCGGCAGCCGCGAAGGAGGAGGAGGAGGAGGAGGGAGTCGACGACGATGACGACGACGATGACGCGTACTATGCCCAAGAAAAGTACGATTGGGAAGTCGGAGGACCAAACGATGTTCCGATCCCTCACTTGATGAACATATATAAAGGCGACAAACCGTTGGAACCGTTGCAAACGTCCTTTTGCGCTCCGCATTCCAAGACGTGTTTGCCGAGAAATAATACAACGAGGAGGTATTTTAGCACCGATAAGAAATCAAACGTGAGATTTTTCGTGGATCCAGGAGATCGAGTTGTTTTGCACTCGTTGGCGTTCGCGACGTCGTTGTCGCCAGACTCGACATGCGAAGCGCCGACAGAAGCGGATGAGAGCACGCAACCTTCGTACATGAAGTCGTCGGCGATTTGTAGGTTTACGCCTCAGTGGGTCATTCGCGCCGGCCCGAGAGAGAAGGTGTATTTTGCCCCAGAAGAAGTGCACGCTGCCATTGTCACTTGTGGTGGGTTGTGTCCAGGGATTAACGATGTCATTCGATCGATCGTGGGGACTTTAGAGGAAGGCTATGGGGTCTCAAAGATTTCAGGCATTCGATACGGGTTCAGCGGGTTTTGGGAGGATGGTTTCGAAAATATGGAGTTATCGAAGAAAGTGGTTAAAAAAGCGCACAAGCAAGGAGGGAGTATCTTAGGGACAGCTCGGGGTGGTGGTGACGTCGATAAGATTGTCGATAGCATTTTAAGACAAGGGATAAATATGTTGTTTGTAATCGGCGGGAACGGGTCGCATGCTGGAGCAAACGCCATCTCCGCCGAATGCGCGAGGAGAGGAAGTTTAGTCTCCGTTGTTGGTGTCCCAAAAACTATTGATAACGATATTTTGCTTTTGGATAAAACGTTCGGCTTTGATACCGCGGTTGAAGAAGCACAAAAAGCAATTCAAGCAGCTACAATTGAAGCTCAATCGGCATTGAGAGGAGTTGGAGTCGTGAAACTCATGGGCAGACAATCCGGATTTATTTCAATGTACGCCACGTTAGCTTCCGGTGATGTGGACATTTGTTTAATCCCAGAGGTAGACTTTGACGTTCACGGAAAAAATGGCGTCATTGAGCACGTGAAGGATCTTTTAGACGAGCAAGGCCACTGCATCCTCGTCATTGCCGAAGGCGCCGGGCAAGAATTTGTAAAAGTCTCAGGCACGGATGCCGGCGGAAACCCGCTTCTTGGTGATATTGGACCTTGGTTGTGCAAAGAAATCAAGAAATCAACAAAATGTGATGTGAAATATATCGATCCAACGTACATGGTTCGTGGATGCGTCGCCAACGCACACGATGCCATCATGTGTAATGTCTTGGGTCAAAACGCTGTCCACGGCGCATTCGCTGGTTTTACCGGAATCAGCATTGGTTACGTCAACACGCACTGCGTTTTCCTTCCCATCCCAATGATTATCGAGAAAGAGCGATTGGTCGACCCTAAAGGAAGAATGTGGCACAGAATGTTGACGAGTACGGGGCAACCGGATTTCAAGGAGTATGAAGAAGAAGAAGAAGAACAAGAAGAAGACAAAGAGGACGAAACGGAGCTGAACATACCGGACAAGGAAATATTCGAACCCATGCGTTAAAATAATTCATTTTTAACCAGCCTATTGTTATCATGTAACTATGCAGAGAAAATAGCATCCAAATATCTTACTTGCATTAAGCTTCTCATTCGCGCGGGCTTTTCCTTGTTTTTCTACTGCTTCCTCGTATTTCTCTCTCCCACTCCTCACAGCCACAAAGAAAAAAGAAAAAGAGGTGTGTTCCGCAGAAAACGAACACTCTCATACATAACACGCATAATGGCCGACGCAGCTGCACCAGCGCCTGAACTCAAGGAGTACCCGGAGTTCCCCGGGCAGAAGCTCTCCAAGAGGTACGTTTATTTACGTGCTTTTGTTGTATACGAGCAAACATCGCTTCTTTTTCCATCATCGCTTTGCGGTATTTATTTACGAATAATCAACAATACTCACGCGCACTTTCTCTCCCTCTCTAACCTCACAAACACCATCACAAACACTGTCGTTATGGACGTTACAGCGAGTACAAAAAATTGCTCAAGAGACAAAAGGCAGAGGAAGAAAAAGCCGCCAAAGCTGCTGCCAGGGTACGATTCGTAGTTTCGTATGGTTGAAGCCCTGTTTTTTTCTTTTTAAATCTTCTCTGTTGTTTTGTTTACTTCGCGATGCCTGAAACGAACGACTGAAACCATCATTTTTTCTCTCTATCGACTACTTCTTATACAAAACAGGCGGAAAGAGAAGCGAATCAACCGACGAAGAAGAAATCAGCGGAAGATTCCGAGGCTGATTTAGACCCGACACAATACACGGAGAACAGAATCAAGCAAGTCATCGCGCAGAAGCAAGCAGGCGGGCATCCATACCCGCATAAGTTTCACGTCTCGATGCAGTTGAAAGACTTTATCGCGAAATACGAATCCGTCACGAAGGATGGCGAACAGTTGGACGAAGAAGTCAGTTTGGCTGGAAGAATTATGAATAAGAGAGCTAGCGGGAACTCGTTGATCTTTTACGATTTGTGTGCGGAAGGGTTGAAGGTGCAAGTGACTGCGGAGGCACGAGCGGCAGAGAGTTTGGATGACTTCAAAGCGACGCACGAGAGAACGAGAAGAGGCGATATTGTCGGGGTGAGAGGGAAACCAGGGAGGACGAGAAAAGGGCAGTTGTCGTTGTTTCCGTCGTTAACGCAAATTTTAACGCCGTGCTTGCACATGCTTCCAAGAACGGAAGGTTCTGGGTTGAAGGATCAAGAGACGAGATACCGCATGCGCTTTTTGGATTTAATCATGAACAACAACGTTCGCGATACGTTCATCATGCGATCTAATATCATTCGCTACGTGAGAAAGTACTTGGACGACAGAGATTTTGTTGAAGTGGAAACGCCGATGATGAACATGATCGCCGGCGGCGCCACGGCGAAGCCGTTTATTACGCACCACAACGATTTGAACATGACGTTGTTTATGCGCATCGCTCCGGAATTGTACTTGAAAGAATTAGTCGTCGGTGGTATGGAGCGCGTGTATGAAATCGGTCGTCAATTCAGAAACGAAGGCATTGACATGACGCACAACCCGGAATTTACGACCTGCGAATTTTACCAAGCGTACGCTGATTACGACGATTTGATGAGGATGACGGAAGAAATCATTAGTGGAATGGTTAAGGACTTGACAGGATCCTATGTCATTCAATACCACGCGAACGGACCGGAAGAGGAACCGGTGACGATCGATTTTACGCCACCGTTTAGACGCATTTCGATGGTTTCTGGTTTGGAGGAAGCTTTGAACATCAAGTTCCC
>Ga0163111_10002265_pt1 | contig 12153 bp, 13 predicted proteins | sample CRUFie1St18metaG_FD_109645 | JGI IMG/M metagenome (GOLD analysis project Ga0163111, IMG submission 109645) | Marine microbial communities from the Costa Rica Dome - CRUD Field 142mm St18 metaG | ecosystem: Environmental > Aquatic > Marine > Oceanic > Photic zone | place: Costa Rica: the Eastern... | reverse complement strand
TACAAACGAGAATGTTCTAAGTTGTGGACCTGCAAATAATAATTCCAAATTGGGGTTTATCGCAGCACCTGTTTCTCTAGTCAAAAATTGATCAACATCTACATTGATTCCAATTCTACCTAGGACTGATTTAGCAATAGTTGCATTTATAACAGCACCTGCATTTGCACCACCGTTATTATTTCTTAGTTGATCTGACACTGTATTGAAGACACTTCTTGCTTGTGTGGCACCATCGGAAAGTAATTTTATAAGACCACCACCATCTTTTCCTAATAAATTACGAGTAGCACCTGACACTGCTTGAAATGCACCTAACTCTACTGCATTTGCTCTTCCTTCACCCCAATTTACACCTTGACTAACTCCCAATCTATTTGGTATAGGTAATATACAACTTCCCATCGGATCACCAAAGGTATTTCTACCTCTGTTTATACCTTGTTCAAGAACATCACCTATAAGTCCCTCTGTGTATTCGGTTCTCGCTTCCCTCCCTGCTTTATTATCTTCAAATTTTGGTCTTACTCCTAAACCTGGTTGAGGTGGTTTATACATGAATTGTTCAATAAACATATAGTCCTGAGATCCTTGAGTTGGATCAGCATTTGCAAAGGGTATTGGTATCTGACCACCTGTAAACATGTCAATAGGATACTTGAGGTGTTTTTTGAATATATCTGTGTAATCACCAAATATGTCGTTAGGTTCTATCTTATTGTCATTACCCTCCTCTTTAGGATTTTCATTTTCACCACCAAATTCAGGTAAAGGAATATTATCCCATGATTTGTCACCATATGCCATATCTTTTAGACCACTCGCATCAAATGCTTCTTCAGCACCATCTAGTGTATTCAACCCCTGCAGGTGAGTGCCATATGCATTCATCCTAGCACTATTTTTTTGCAAGTTCTCAATTCCTTTTGCACTTGTTACTTCTTTAAATTGTAGTGGTTGAAATCCTCCAAACTCTCTAGCTTTTGCTTTTTCAATCTTGAGAGATTTACCAAAATTTCCATTCGCAGTATCAAGACTGATGGTCTCTCTATATGTAAAACCATCAATTGTATATTTGATGGTATCTGTTAATCTTTTACCTTCTCCGTATATTGATGTAGGTGTATTTTTTTTCTCGCTCATTTCAACACCCTCCTCATCGCAGTATTTGTCAATGATATCTCAACGCTACCCAAATCAGTGACAAACTGCTCAAGACGCATGCCTAACGCTTTATCCAAATCTTCTCCTTTAAGTTGTAGGAACATGCCTCTTACATAAGATCTTAGGTATTTATTGAATCCTGGCAACTTTGTATAATCATTATCACCTATAATATAGTCTAAAGTGCCTGATCTATTTGCAGGTTTAGTGTAATGAAGGTTGATACCGTAAAAAGCATTACTTTCCATCGCCACGATGTAAGTCATGGGATTCTTATCGTAGTATGGTAATTGTTCAGCATATTTTGCTGAGTATTGATACAACATTACCTCTCCTATCATAGGTTGACCTACGACAACAGATGTAGGGAACACATTTTTATATTCCAAGTTCCTTCTCCGTTAATATTTGAAATTCCCACCTTCTATCTTTACAGAAATCTTCTGCTGCTGCCCACTTTGCTTGATTGGTGGCATAAGTGTATACCTCTGACACATATTTTTTTGTTCTTCTTTTTTGCATTTTGGGTTCTTTGACTTGTTTTGCAGGTTTGATTTCAACCACCTTTTCTCTGATTTTACCCTTTACATCCCTGTATTTGACATAAAAATCAGGAAAATATCTATGCACCCTATTGTCAACTGGTGATTTATATGGTATAATAATTTCTTCAGATGACCACTTCAATATCTTATTATTTGTGTCACAGTATTTCATAAATTTCAATTCCCACAGTGACCTATACACGACTTCTCCCACGTCGCCCTTATACTTTTGACGGTTTTTAGGTCGGTATTTACCTTTATATGACATACATAGTATGTAATCATACTATATTTAGATGGCACAGAGGGCAGATGCGTTTAGATCTGGTAGATTTTACCTACCCACGGTAAATCTAACTGATCCAACGACTAAGTTTGGTAATATAACACCTGCGTTGAATAATAATTATGATGTATTGATAAACTTTGCAAGTAATGATAAACTTAGAACTTTTATAAACCAACATGGTTTCTTTGATCAGAATGGTGGCACATTCAATCCTGGTGAGTATCTAGCATTATTTTGTTCTGAGGCAGTTTTACCAGGTTCAGATTTACAAGCAGGTAGGGTTGATGGTCTTAGACAAGGTTTGTCGCAAAACTTTGCCACATTTAGAAGATTTCCAGATGTAATACTTACATTTTATTCACAGACTGATTACTATACAAATGAGGTATTCAATGCATGGATGGAGTTCATATCACCCACAAGAATCGCTGATGGCACTTTTGGTCAAAGTATAGATGATAGAATCAATCACTCTCACAGGGGAGCAGCGTACAGAAGAATGCAGTATCCTAGTAGTTACAAGTGTAATATAGAAATAACTGCGTTTAGTAAAGATACCAATGATGATTTTAGCAAATTGAACACCACAAGTAGATTCAACTTACAATTACCTAGTGCGATTACATATCATATAATAAATGCTTTCCCTACTAGCATTGTTGCTGCACCACTGGCATATGGTAGAGCAGAATTGATCAAGACTACCATAACATTTAATTATGAACAATACTTTACTCAGAGAGCAGCAAGAAAGGGTGCAATTTACGCAGAATCAGACTCAACCGAGGAAAACGTAAGAACAGTATAAATAAGGTACTAAATAAAGTTACTGAACAATATTATTATGCCTTTACCCAAGGTCGTTGCACCTACATTTGAATTGCAACTTATTACAGGGAAAAAAATAAAGTATAGACCATTTCTTGTAAAAGAAGAAAAAGTCTTACTTGTTGCCCTTGAAGGAGGGAGTGATGCAGATATCAGTGCTACACTAAAAAGTGTGCTGAAATCTTGTATTATAACTCGTGGAGTGGATGTTGAAAAATTACCTAGTTTTGAATTAGAATATTTGTTTTTGAACATTAGAGGTAAATCAATCGGGGAGTCAGTTGAACTACTCGTGACATGTCAGGATGACTTTGAAACTAAAGTGCCACTCAAAATAAGTTTATCCGAAATCAATTTAGATGTCCCTGAAGGACATACTGATATGATAAAGATAAATGATGACATCACCATAAAAATGAGATATCCATCAATGCAACAATTTGTGGATAATAATTTTACAGGTGCGTCACTTGAAAATAATGAAGTGATTGACAAAGCGTTTGACACGGTTGTTGATTGCATTGACACTATTTTCACTGTGGATGAGGCATGGGCAGCATCAGATTGCACTAAGAAAGAGTTGGTAAAATTTATTGAGCAACTTAATTCTAAACAATTTTCTATGATTGAGGAATTTTTTGCTTCAATGCCTAAGTTACAATACAAGGGTACTGTGCATAATCCCAAAACAAAGAAGGATTCTGATGTCGTAATTGAGGGTTTATCAAATTTTTTCGCATAATGCTATATCACACCAGCATTGATTCAATGTTGGAAACTAATTTCTCACTTATGCAACATCATAATTGGTCACTTGGTGATATAGAAAACATGATGCCATGGGAAAAAGAGGTATATGTGAATTATTTGGTGAAATTTCTTGAAAAACAAAAATTAGAAGCACAACAGAGACAAGCATCTGATGCAAACACCTGGTAGAAAAGTTGAACCACAGACCCCTATGATTGCCATCAATCGTAGGGTGGATATGACTTTGGAAAGACTTACACAGGTTGAAGAGGATGTTGTTAAGATAGAAAGACCACAAAAAAGAATCTTAGGTAGTGTTATATCTCAATTTCAGACGATAAACAATAGTATGCAAGAGATGAGAGATCTCATCAATCAGGATATCAAAGAGAAGAAAAAATATTATAGAGAAGAGACAAAGATATTACGTAAGGATTCAAGAAATCTTCAAAGTCTCAACATGGGATTTGGTAGAAAGTTAGCAGCAGGTGCTTTGGGATTATATGGTTTATCACAACTTGGACAAGGTAATTTGGGAGAAGGTGCTGCAGGGATAGGTGGTGCTGCTGCACTACTTACACCTGAGATTCTTGGTGTTATATCTACAGTTGTTACAACAAGACTTGTAAAAAGTGGTCTCTTAGGTAGGGGTGCTGGTGCAGGCACCATGGGTTCACGAGTTGCAGGTGCCTCAAGACTAAAAAATCCTCTTCTTATCACTGCTGCACTTGCTGCATCACTTATCTTACCTGGTCTTGTGAATTCTAATCAAACTGCTGATAGGAGAAGACAACTTGACGCTACCAGAGTTATACGGGGAAGAGAGACAATAAACAAACCAGACGTAGATAGATTTAGAGGTATACTGACACGTTTTGATGGAATATTATCTAATATTTCTTTAGAAAGAAGAAGAAAGGGTAAGGATACTATTGAGGAGGATATTCTTAATGATGTAGATAAAGATAAAGATAACGATAAAGATAAAAATGACGATAAAGATGATATTCTTACTAGAGATGATATTCTTGCCGACCCTGAATTAGAACCCGAAGATTTTGCAATTAATGAGGTAACTGGGGAGATCATAAAAATAGAAGATATGAATCCTGGTCAAAGAGCAGGGTTTGAAACAAGAAAGTTTATTGAAAATTTATTTAATTTCAATAAAAAAGATGAAAATAAAATTTCGTTTAATAATGTCCAAAATATACAGGGTGGTGATACTAATTTTTCATTTGATTTTTTAGAGTCTAATGAAAAATTAGCTTCATCAAATCTAGAAAACATAAGTATTGAGATGATGGGAGATAGAATAGCAAATAATAATATGGTCGGTGACGGGGGTAATCAAATTATAAATCTGGATTTAGATAATGATCAAAGCGATCCTATTTTCAGTGGTAAAACTGCAAAACCTGTTTTTGTAAGTGTAGGAACAAAATTTGCCAGTATCCCTAAGTTTGAGTCTGCATCTGCACTTAGGACATGGGGTGCCTTTGTATGATAGAAAGGAAATTAAGCAAACTGGGTGGCAAGGTTACAAGAGCATCTTTATTTCTGACTCGTAACTTAGGTAGTTCTATTACACTAGAGAGATCTCTTGAGAAAAAATCTCTTGACCTCAAAAGAAAAATCGTAGAAGATAGAGGTCGTATATTAAAAAGGATAGGGTCAAGAGATAGAGACTCACAAAGAGGAGGTTTATTAGGCGGTGCACTTGGATTACTTGGTATTGGTGGAGGTGGAGGTGGTCTTCTTAGAAGAGGATTGAGAAGAACACCAAGATCTCCTTCTCAACTACTAAGAATGCAAAGAGGCACATCTAGTTTATCTAGGGTGGGAAGACTAGGTAGATTAGCGAGACCTCTTGCTGCTGTAGGCACTGGGTTAGATTTTATAGGAAGAAGAGCAGAGGGTCAAACAAATGTACAGGCAGGGGTAGGTGCAGCAGGTGGTTTAGCAGGTTCAATTGCATTTGCAAAGGGAGGAGCACTGCTTGGAACTGCAATCGCAGGACCTCTTGGTGCAGCAGTAGGAGGTGTAGGTGGTGCTATCATAGGTAGTCTTGCAGGTGGTAGAATTGCTGATTTATTTACAGGTGCAAATAGGAGAAGAAGGTTTGAGGAAGAGAGAACAATTGTAAGAACTCAAAAAACTTTATTCTCTGATGCACTTGATGATTTCGATAAAGTACTGGATAAATTTGAAGACGTAGCACCTGCATTAGTCTTACGACGTGGTGATGATGATGAAGAAGAGGTTGCAGGTTCTAGAAGACCCAAATCCCCATCACCAGTACCATTTTTTCAAAAACCTGCTGTTAAAACTACGGGAAGAGTGCTTCTTGCATCAGGTCTCTTAGCACTTTTAGCATTCCAACTTAGGAAAGGTAAGATTGATGTAAAAACCTATAATAAAATACTCCAGTTGGTAAAGAAAAAACCACCCTCATTTCAAAAATTACCACTTGAAAAACAATTAGCAATACTGAAAAAAGAGGTAAGGGTAATTAATAAAACTAATAGAAAAATAAATCCTGAAGATGGTAGATTTTTTGCAAGAAGAAGTATAAAACAAAAAAATAAAAATATACAAAAGAATCTCAGAAGAGAGCAAGACAAAAGTCTTAATAAAGAATTTGAGACTACGAAAGAATTTACCTTAGATAAATTTTTAAAAGTTAACAAACTAAAAGATCCATTCAATCTAAGATCACAAGCAACTGATAAATTCAGTACAGATATGAGAGATGTCAATATCTTAAAGGATAGAGGTTCGATATCACAAGCACAGGCAGATATGGCAATCAATCAATTGAGAGCAAATTTGAATACAACTCTCAAAAGGATAGGAGATTATGCAAGTGCAATTCAAGATTTTGTAAAGAAAAATCCAAATTTCAATCCAAAGACAGATGGTGGAAAATTAAATAATGTATTAAAAAAATTAGATTTATTTAATAAGAAAAAAAATCTTCCTGAGGTAGATCTTGATAAAATTCTTATTGAAAATTTAAAACCAAAAATACAAAATGAATTGAAAGAAATTTTGAATAGACCTGCTGATTTTGATTTAGTGCAAAATGATTTGAATTCATTTAATTCTACAGATATCGCTATGGCAGATATAACACCTAAAGGTAATATTTTTGTTATAAATCAAGCACCATCAAATCAAGTCAACATAGTTGAGGACACAAATGATATTGCTATGATTGGCGGAACTGAAAATAGTTCCTCAGCTTTAGATAAATATGCTGAGTTAACCTTTCTTGCATTCACGACATGAATAAAAATGTGTTATGGACTAAAGGTCATGTCATTAAGGAATTCAAGGTATTTCCTGATGATAGGGGTGGAGACTATGTTGATGTAGGTCTGCAACTAAGTTACATCAAATATTATGAAGATGTTATAGATCCATCATTACATGTCGAAATTAGTGTAATAGATGCTTTAGGTATTATCAATAAATTACCAATAAGAAGTGGATCAGCAGTCAGATTGAGGTACCAACACCCTAGTCAAGATGAAGAGGTAGAACTTGAATTAGTCATATCAAATATATTTGGTCACACCATAGATCAAAAAAGAGAAATTTATACTCTGACGTGTGAAACGACGACAGCATTATCAAATGAGACCACAAGAGTCACAAAAAAATATAAAGGATCTATATCCAACACAGTTAAAGAATTGGTAAAATTAGTTTTCGATGATCCAAAGGATGCAAAAGTCGCAATAGATGAGACCGCTAACGAGAGTGAGTTTTTTGGAAATTATAGGAGACCATTCAAATGTATAGCAGATCTATGTAAAAAATCAATACCCACCACATTTTCAAAAGGTGGTGCAAATTCTGGAACTGCTGGATTTTTATTCTATGAGACTCTAGATGGATATCAATTCAAGAGTATTGATAAGTTGTTTGCAGGTGAACCAATTGAAGATGAATATGTAATGACACCATTCAAGGTACATGTTGACCCAGAAAATAATTTTTTTGTGTCAAGCGAACCAAATTTTAAAGAGAGTCATGATATTGTGAAAAAATTGAGAGCAGGTTCATATAGCACAGCGAACTGGTATTACGATGTTATAACAAGAAAGGTTGAGTTTTACAATTTCAAGTATAATAAGAGTGTAGAGAAAGCGAATGATGAGGACGTGACACCTAAAGATTATAGAGATTTTTACTCTAGAATTATTTTAGGCACAATTGATCAGGGAACCACTAGCACACCAGCAGAGGGTTCAGAGTTAGCAACACCACAGGATCAAGCACGAACACAGGCACAAGCATCAGCAAGATACTCTGCTTTATTCTCACAAATGCTTGACATTACAGTTCCTATGAATCTTTCATTGAGAGCAGGGATGATGCTCAAGATCAGATTTCCTAACATAAATACTGATAAGAGTATTCCTAAAAACTCACCTGAAAGTGGTAACTACATGATTGCTAGATTATCACATGAATTGGGAAACCCTGATGGTGATTTTACTGGACTTACCCTCGTAAGAGATTCATTTACCACACACGAGTAACATGAAAACAATCGAAGACCACATTCAGCACGACAAAGATCTTCTTGCTGATCCTAAAACTTCAGAACCAATGAGGAGACACACTCTAGATGAGTTGCATGAACTTGAGGAGTATGTAGATCATCATCATGATGAGATTGAGGCAGGTGATCATCACGATCCTAACGCTCTAGAACTATTTTGCGATATGCATCCAGATGAACCTGAGTGCCTAATGTATGATGACTAATGCTTGAGACGAGACACTCAAATACAGAATTCCTTGGAAAGGATGGTTTTCATTGGTTCATAGCACAGGTTGCACCTGATAAGTCATGGAGAACCAAAAAAAACCAGAACTTTGAGAATGGGTTCAGAGCAAAAATAAGAATTTTAGGTTACCATCCTGGCGAAAACGAGGATGAGGGTGGTATATCTGATGAAAATTTGCCATGGGCACATTTTCTGGTGAGTCCTCAATTTGGTTCGGGAAATAATAACACAGGCACATCATTCGCATTACAGGGTGGTGAGATGGTTATTGGATTCTTTCTTGATGGTGAGGAAGCACAACAACCTGTGGTCATAGGATCATTCTATGCAAACTATAACATAGATGATATCAAAGACTACAAAGAGGCACTTAGAAAGGGCACTACTAATTTTGGTGCACTATCATTTGACCATTTATTAAACAATGCTGACGGTTCTTCACTCATAAATGATGAAAAACCTAGAACATCAGGGGTGGTAATTGATAGTAATAGTTACATTCGAGATAAAAATAATGTCCTCAAAAAAACTAAACTAAAGCATCTTGATAATCAAAAAAAGGTAATAAAAATACCATCAGGTGAGTGTGAGGATGCAAAAGAAAAAATGAGTAATATTTCTAAATCTTTGCAAGAATTCTTTGACCTTATAAACAAATTAGAGAAATTTTCTGGTGGGTATATTGATCCAGTTTTAGGTAAAATAATAGACATAGACAAACAAATTGATAAAGCATCAAAGGAGATAGCAGGTGCTTTTGCAGGTATTATAAGAGGTGTGCGATATAAGGCATTTGATGAAATTAATAAAAAAATAAATGAGAAGATCGATTTTTTATCACCAACTTTCCTTCAAGATAGTATAAAAGCAAAGAAATTGAAAGATGGTTTTTATTGTGGAATGGAGAATGTGCTCAATGGGTTGCAAAATTTTGTAGGTAAATTTCTCAAGGAGTTGCTTGGTAAATTGGTAAATATACCCCTGTGTGCAGCAGAACAATTTTTAGGTGGTTTGATCGCAGGTATCACAAATCAAATTCAATCAGCAATAGGACCTATTCTTAGTGCCTTGAGTGCTTTTACAGGTAAAGCAATGCCTAGTTTTCAAGGGTTGATGGCAAGTGCACTAGGTAGAATAAATGCAGCACAAAAATTATTTGAGTGCACTGGTGGTAAATGTATTGATAATTTTGATTTTATTACCAATCAAGGTCCTAATCCAAAAAATGTATTGAAATTAGAAAACATCTTAAGTAAATTTCATACTCTCAATGGTAGTGGTTTACCTAATTTGTTGGATGATATTGTTGATCTTTCTTTCCCTAATCAAGCAGGGATAGGCACCACCACTGGATCTCCAAGTGGTTCATCACCTTTAGCAGGGTTAGTGGATGGTTGTAATGTTTCATCTAAACAATGTTATCCTCCCAGAGTGATGATATTTGGTGGTGGAGGTGTAGGTGCAGCAGCAGACGCTGTTGTGAATGAGATTGGAGAAGTCATAGGTGTAAGAATGAAAGATACTGGATTGGGATATGTGGAACCACCATTTGTTACAATAGTAGATGATTGTGATATTGGAAGGGGTGCCACTGCGGAAGCAATATTAGAAGATGATAAAGTAGTCAACATTATAATAGGTAACGGTGGATCAAATTATTTGGGAGGTGAACAAATATCAGATACTGAAGGTGTTGATGTAATAGGTGAAGTGGATGGTGTAAAGGTAATTACTACAGGTGCAGGTTATCGGGAGGGAGATCTTATTATAAGTGATAGTGGGCAAACTATGATACCCGTAATTGAAAATGGAAGAATCATAGGTGCTGATGGTAAGTTAGATCAAGGTTTATCAGAATTGCCTGCACTGACAGTAGAATCAGACACTGGATTTGGTGCCAGAATAATTCCTATAACTAGATTTGTGAAACGTGAGGAATATAGTGATCCTATTGTACCTCAAGCTAAAATTATAACTGTTATCAGTTGCCCTAGATTTTACTAATGGCGAAAGAAAACTCAAATAAAACAAAAACACCTCCCATTATTTTCAATCATAATGAATGTGGTAGTTTGATTATAGGTGAAGAGACTGAAGACTCTATAAGACCTAGAGATATAGGACTGAATGCACACGAATCAGATTGTGAACTTAGATTATTCAGAGATGGTGGATTTGAGTTACGGTCAAGTAAAAATGATGAGAAGGGTGTTTCTATCAAGGGTTCACATATTATTCAGGACTGTGTTGGTGTACCACTCATAATAAGATCAGAGGGTAGTATACACATAGGTGCTGCTAGTTCAATAACTCTTGACGCTCAAAGAATCTACCTAAAATCTAATGCTGCTAATGAGGTTGGTATAAACATTGATGCTGAGAGTGATGTAAGAATTCAAGCAGGTAGAGATTTTTTAGTCACTGCTGAAAACGTCACCCATGATGCCAAAGAGAGAGTGTTGACACATTCTGAGGGGTGGAATATACTTATAGCACAGTGTTTTAGAGTACACGAACCCATGACAAAGATATGTCCTCAAGTCATGAGGCAATATATAGATGGACAGATTAAAAAATTGAAAGGTTAGTATTATGGCAAACATCAGGAACTTTGATTCTGGAAAGATTTACATTGGTCAAGAGGATCCAACAAAATTAGATCAATCAGACAAAACATTAGATGGTGACAAAGAATTTGAAGGTACACTTGCTGTCACAGGACCTGCATTCATAGGAAATCATAGTAAAAAAGCGAAGGGAGTAACTAATCTCGGCACAGATCTGGGTAAATTTAAGTCAAGTGTGCCTGGTCGAGCATTAGATGTTGAGGGTGATGTTGGTATTGAGGGTAACATTACTCAAAGGGGAAACAAATTTCAAGATGGTCAACATACATCTACTGGAGATATAGTAACAAAAGCACATTTTATAGGTGACATTACACAAACAGAAGGCACACCACCAGGTTGTAAAGTATTTGATCTACCTCATCCAAATATAGATGGATACAGACTCAGACATGCATGTGTTGAGGGACCTGAGGCAGCGATATATGTCAGAGGAAAGGTCTCGATTGATGGAGTTATAGAACTGCCAGATTATTGGCAAAACTTTGTTGATAAAGAAACAATCTCTGTTCATCTTACACCAATGGGTGCATATCAGGAATTATTTGTAGAGAAAATAGAATACGGAAAAAGAGTTTATATAAGAAATCAAGCAGGTGGTAAAATAGATGCTTACTACCAAGTATGGGCAGATAGACTAGGACATGACATGCAAGTAGAATACAAGGGAACAAGTGTTGCTGATTATCCTGGCGATAGTAGTAAATTTTCTGCTGCAGGTTATGATTACGATGTAAGATCTGATGAAAAAGAAGATGGGACATGGTTCACGTCTGATGTTTGACTTTGAATCTCGTTGTGCTATACTAAATAAAACTTCCAATACTATGTTTACCGAACAATACGTTGACCGCCTCGAAATTTGCCTGTCTGGAAAATGGTTCAGAATTTACGGTTCTGATGCCGACATCAAAAAAATAGAGTGTGACGATGTTGATCAGTTCATGAGAGTTTTAGAAGTCGCTAAAGTAGCAGAGGAGATCGATGACACAATCAAGGTGGTCTATGTCTAAAGTAAAATTACCATTATCAGATATAAAATTTCATGACGTACCTGTGGTAGGTCAATTTTATACTAAAAATGAAGTTGATAAACTAATTAAAGATGCTGTTGATGAAGCAAGACGCATAGATGAAGAGTCTATGGC